>Ga0222659_1000339_pt1 | contig 30842 bp, 29 predicted proteins | sample AntAcemetagen547_FD_179850 | JGI IMG/M metagenome (GOLD analysis project Ga0222659, IMG submission 179850) | Saline water microbial communities from Ace Lake, Antarctica - #547 | ecosystem: Environmental > Aquatic > Non-marine Saline and Alkaline > Saline | place: Antarctica: Ace Lake...
TACCCATCTCCCCCCCCCCCCCCCCCCCCACGAGTACGGCCTTGCCATGGGTGGGTGGCCTGTAAACCCATGGCAGCCCGGCCTGGGAAACGGAGGTGGTCAGCATTACCAGTGTGGCCAACAGATATCTCACGGCCATCAAAACATGGGCTGAAGATCTCGCGGTGAATAGGGCATCCTTGACAGAAACAAATTCAATCATGAGCGTAGTGGGTTCCTGTCGCGAGCATACGTGGTGGTGATTTGCACTAACACCCTTTATCTCAGAAAAATTCCGTTGGTCAATATATTTTGTTGGAAATTTACCTATCCGGGCAAGAACGCTAATCCCCGCCTGCGCCGCGCCGAGAAAATGGAGAAAATGAGAAAATGGGGTCAGAGAAAACGGGAGAAAATGGGGTCAGGGTGCAAAACTTGACAGAATTCCCCGGTGAATGGGGTCTGAATGGGGTCAGTCCCCGCTATTTAACATTTTTATTCTATTTCGTGAATGGGGTCAGTCCCCGCTATTTAACATTTTTATTCTATTTCGGGTCAGGTGTCTCATTTCGACATTCTTCTGATTTTCCCATCCATCCATCCCTGCAATCCCGATCAGTTTGCGGTTAAATGTTGAAATGCGACTCCTGACCCCAATGATACGGTTTTACACCCTGCGGCATGATGCGGGCCAGCCCGGCAGCCTGGATGTCAGCCGTGATGACAAAAAGCACGCTCAGGCCAGCGAGCTGTGCGGCAACTACATATTGCGCACCGACCAGACACTGGGAGCAGCGGGCATCTGGTCGCTTTACATGACCTTGCTCCAGGCCGAAGAAGGTTTCGCGTGCCACAAAGGATCGCTGGGTCTGCGTCCCAACTTTCATCAACTCGAAGCGCGGGTCGAAGCCCATGTCTTCATCTCAGTGCTGGCCTACCATCTTCTCACCTGGGTGCGCGAGAAGCTAAGCGAGAGTGGTGAAGTGCGGGATTGGAAGACATTGCGTCGGCTGCTATCGACCCACAGCCTGGCGACGACACGACTGCCGCTTGAGGACGGGCGGGTGCTTCACATCCGCAAAGCGACAGTCCCCGACGCCGAACAGGCGCAGGTTTACCAGCGCCTGGGCATCGATTGGAAAAACGAATATCCGATGCGTAAATCCTTCGTAAGCATCTGACGACTTTGTAGTGCCTTTTGAAAGAGAACCCAAGTTTTATGGGGAATCCAAGCCCCTCATAAGAAACTTGGGCTAGAATCCATACAAGGCGGCAAACGGGAGGCAACAAGCGCGGTAAAGAGAAGTCTTGAACTCAACGAGAGGCAGGCCGTTCGCAAATCTTCCGCCGGCCATTGCCACGAGGTAGATCATTTCATTCGGTTTGCTCTTGAGGATGATCGGCACCTCAAGATAGATCAGCGCGAAGATCGGGCCCGAGCCGATCACTTCGACCGGCTGTGCCTTTTTTCGATCCCCGTAGGATAGATTCGTGATGGCCGCTTCGATCCGCTCCATTTCGGCGACCTGCTCGGGGGAAAGATGCGGCGGGTCGAATTCCGGATGTGTCGCTGGGGCGAGGTAGATTCCGATTTGCTGGATCTGACTGAGAAGCTTCGACTCGACACCGGGACGGCTTGGGTCTTTTGGGTCCATTGCGTTCAATGAACCGACTGTCTGGTGCATCAAAAGCGTGTCGGCCTGGATCTTCGGCCACTTCGCCTCCAGATCTTGGTTCCGCTTGATTTCTCCCGAGGCGATTTTCTTCAAATACTCCGCCTGGCGGGAGTTAAGAATTTCGGTCCGGGAGCGAATTTCCTCGACATTCCCTTGGGGAGGAAACTATTGCATTGGAGTCTATTGGTTCTGCGGCACCCTAAGTTTGCGAAGTCGTCCTTGGCGATTCGCCGAACTGGGATGAAGCTTCCCGCACGTTGATTACGCCTTCCACCATCGTCTTCTCGGTCCTGCCGATTTATATCCTCATCATAGGGGGCGCGGTTTTACGGAAAGCGGGCGTCTTGCGCAGAGAGCACGACACAGGAATCATGCACATGGTTTTTTCAGTGATGTTTCCCTGTTTCATCCTCGACAGGATGCTGGGTGCCGAGGCTCTGCAGAATTTCCAGACCTTGGGGACGGGAGTCGGTCTTGGCTTTGGCCTCATCACTGCTGGTATCGCCATTGGATACCTTGTCGGAAAGATGATAGGCCTCAAACGCGGTAGCGGCATCCGCTCTTTCGCGTTGGCTTGCGGTTGTCAGAATTACGGCTTCGCGGCAGTCCCAGTGGTCGAAGTCCTGTGGGGAACTTCTGCGGTCGCAGTCCTCTTCGTTCACAATATCGGGGTGGAAGCCGCGATCTGGTCAATCGGCGTGATGCTTCTAACCGGTGAGCGTGGCTTCCGCTGGCGCCGATTGATCAACGGTCCCATCATCGCGGTGGTCGTCGGCCTCAGTCTTGTCCTGCTGCGTATTGATCACTTCGTCACCGGCCCGCCCCGCACTGCCATGTCCATGCTTGGAATAGGAGCGTTTCCCCTTGCTATCATGATGGCCGGCGCATTGATCGTTGATATGGTCGGTAGTGAGAAACCATCCTTGAAAATCATCACCGGATCGATGCTGGTCCGGTTTATTTTAGCTCCTTCACTCATCATCCTTTCAGCGAAATTCATCCCGATGGCCGTGGAACTCCAGCAAGTCCTGCTCGTGCAAGCTTCCATGCCCGCCGCGATGGGTTCAATCCTGCTCGCGAAACTCTACGGCGGTCGTCCTGCCGTCGCAGCCCAGATCGTTGTCGGCACAACAGTTGTCTCCATCTTCACCCTGCCCTATATTATCACCTTCGGGATTCGCTATCTGAACCTAACACCCCTGACTCCGTGAAAGCATTCGGCGCACTCAATTCATCCATCGATTCCATCCGCGAATTCCAGTCTCTCGATCCGGTCACCGCGCCCGATGAAATCCTGGCGCGGGTCCGGGCGATCTCACTCAACCCCGTCGATACCAAAGTTCGCAAAATGATCGGCCCGGACGACCTCCCCACACCCCGCATCCTTGGCTTCGATGCAGCGGGTATCGTGGAAGAAGTCGGTAAGGACGTGAAAAATTTCTCCATCGGCGACGAGGTATTCTACTCCGGCGACGTCACCCGCGCAGGTTCCAACGCCGAGCTTCAGACCGTGCAATCCGCGTTGGTCTCGAAAAAGCCGGAGAGCTTCAGTTTCCACGAAGCCGCCGCCCTCCCCTTGGTCGCGCTGACCGCATGGGAGCTGCTGTTCGAGCGCATGACGGATGGAAACATCGCCGAAGGCACTCCCCTTCTCATCATCAACGGTGCGGGAGGAGTCGGCTCCGCACTCATTCCTCTGGCAAAATCCGCCGGACTCACCGTCGTCGCTACAGCCTCTCGCGAAGCCAGCCGCGAATGGTGCCTTGCACTCGGCGCGGATCACCTGATCGATCATAAAAACCCGCTCCGACCGCAAGCACAGGAACTTGGTTTCGGCGAGTTTCCCCTGATCGCAAATCTCCACGATACCGAACAATATTGGGAACAAACGTCGGATCTGCTCGCACCGCTTGGAAGTCTCGGGCTGATCGTCGAAACGAAAAACCCGGTTAACATAGGAAACCCGCTACGTCTCAAGTCACCACGCATCGTCTGGGAATACATGCCCGCCCGCTCACGTTTTCAGACACCGGACATGCACCGCCAGGGCGAAATTCTCGCGGAAATCGCCCGACGCTGTGATGCCGGATCTTTCCCCAAATTGACCGTCGCACCGCCCGAAACACTCACCGCGGAGAATCTCCACGCCGCCCATCACCAGCTCGAATCCGCATCCACCATAGGTAAACATACCTTGGAGTTGTGCTGATCCACCCTTTCCCTTAGCACGCCCGTCTCACATTTCCTTCCACATGTCAGAACCCACCGCCACCAAACCCGTTTCACTGCAACCCGCCATCGACGGCCAACTTTCCCCCGCCGAACGAACCGCGCTCTATCAGCGTTACCTCGAAACGGAGCAGGCGAAAATCCTCGCGTTACATCGAGAGGGCGCGGGCGGCGTCGAAATCGCAAGCGCAAGGGCGGAGCTGATCGACACCTTGCTGGCCGCCATACTGCAGGCAACCGTAAACGCACAGGAAGCCGAAGACTCACCACTGGCACTCGTCGCCACCGGCGGATACGGGCGCGGAACCCTGAACCCTGGCTCCGACATCGACCTGTTGTTTCTCCTGCCACGAGCCTCAGGAAAACTCCCGAAAAACGTCCAGGAACTTGTGCAAAGGGTGCTCTACCCGCTCTGGGACGTGGGATTCAAAGTCGGCCACGCCTGCCGTTCCATTGCCGAGTGCATTGAGGAAGCCCGCGCCGACCAACAAAATTTCACATCGCTAATGGACACCCGGCTGATCGCTGGAAACCGGGAACTTTACCAAAACTTCCTCGAAAGTTTCGAGAAAAATTGTATCGCCAAGGGTCAGGATGCGTTCTTCGAAATGCGCCGCAAGGACCTGAGTTCCCGATACAAAAAAAGTTCCTACACAGTCTTCCTTCAGGAGCCGAATGTGAAGGAATCCTGCGGTGGACTCCGCGACTACCAGAACATTCTCTGGGTCGCACGTATCAAAACCGGCAGTGCCGACCTGCGCAAACTTGTCGAAGAACGCATAATCACGAGCAATACCCTGCGCGAAATCGGGGAAGCTTACGACTTCCTGCTCCGCGTCCGCAACGAACTCCACTTCCATACCGGGAAATCGACCGACATTTTAACTCTCCAACTCCAGGGAGTCGTCGCCACTGCATTCGACTATCCCCAGCGAAGCATTCTCCGCCGCACGGAGGCTTTCATGCGGGACTACTACCGCCACACACGCCACCTCTACCGCCACACCACCTCTATCATGGAAACTTTCCAGATTCAGAGAGAAACGATCGCGGAAAGCGGATTGACCTCCTTCCTCACATTCCGTCGAAAAAAGCGGGAGGAGTTCGACGGCCTTGTCGCTCGCGAAGGAAGAATCTATCCCGCCAATCAGGACATCTTCAAAGATGACGTCCACCGAATGATGCGGATGTTCCAGCATTGCCAGGTCCGCAACCTCCGCCTCTCGCCCCAGATGCGCCGCCTTGTCGCCAGCCATTGGGGCGATATCGACCGGCCTTTTCGCTACCTCAAGGCGAACCGCGAGACTTTCCAAGCGATACTCGAACGCAAAGGCCAGGTCGCACGAACCCTGCGCCAAATGCACCGCATCGGGTTCCTCGGCAGATACCTGCCGGAATTCGGAGCGCTCGACTGCCTCGTCCAACACGAATTCTTCCACCGCTACACCGCCGACGAACACACCCTTCGCTGTATCGATGAACTCGATAAACTCGTCGGCAACACCGACCCTCGCATGAACATCTTCAGACGTTTCTTTCATGAGATCGTCGATCCCTACGCGTTGTATCTCGCACTGATCCTCCACGATACTGGTCGCTCGGAAAACGTCCGCGAACACACCGACGGCTCGGCGATGCTCGCGACCAAGCTTTGCTCCCGCCTCCAGATCAAGGGTCGCCGCCGCGCCCTGATCATGTTCCTCGTCGACAACCATCTCTGCTTCTGGCGCTTCGCGACGACGAAAAATCTCGAAGATCCCGAGGTCATCGCCGAGTTCGCCGGAATCATGAAAACCACCGAAAACCTCGATGCTCTGCTGCTTTTCACCTACTGCGATACCAGCGGAACCGCCCCGGACGCATGGAACGGCTGGAAGTCTTCACTCATGCTCCAGCTCCACACCGCCACCCACAGGTTTCTCACGGAGGGCAGGGAAAACTATCACCGCAAACTGGATACAGACCGCAAGGAACTGCGTTCCGAAGTTACCGCCAACATGAGGGAAGACTATCACCAGGAGATACGCGAACACTTCGACCGCACACCTGCCGCCGCTTTCGCCTACCGTGATGTATCGGACATCAAGACCCAGGTCCGAACGGTCCGCTGTTTCCTGCTTACCGAGCAAGAAGCCAAAACCTCTTATCCTTGCTGCGTAAAATGGATCAACCATCCTGACAAAGGATACTCAAAACTCATCCTCGCCTCACGCGACAAGCCCCTGTTGCTCGAAAAACTCTGCTGCGCTCTCGCATCCCAGCAAATCAACATCCTCTCGGCCGACCTCTTCACACGCACTGATGACATCGTCCTGAACGTCTTCCGAGTCTGCACAACCAATTTCGAGCCGATCTCAGACGCCTCAACCCGGAATCGATTCGCCACCACATTCTCCAAGATCCTCGAATCGGAGAACTACCAACCGGAGAATTACCTGAAACTGAAAACAAATTTTCTCAAACCCCGCACCGAGACCGGCCTCTCGGTCCCAGTCCGTGCCCACGTTTCAAACAACCTGCACCCTTCCTGCACCACAGTCGAAATCCAGGCCCTCGACCGAATCGGTCTGCTTCACGATCTCTTCCACACGATCAACGAAGCAGGACTCGACACCGCCCACGCCCGGATCTGCACCGAAAAGGGAGTCGCCATGGACACGCTTTATATCACCACGCAAGACGACAAACAAATCATCGATCCCGAGCTACTACAGGCACTTGAGGAGAAATTCAACAATCTCGTCGCCCGACCCGAGCAGTGAGCTTCCCCGCTGCAAGCGCTCAAACTGAGGCTTGATTTCACTGCCCTTTCCAAAGCAGAATCCCGCCCCTCTTCCACCGAGGGGATCCGCCATGTCTGCCAATCAAGAAATCCGCGTCTTCGCCCCCGCGACCGTAGCCAATGTCGCTTGCGGTTACGATGTCCTTGGCTTTGCCATCGACTCGCCCGGCGATGAGATCGTCGTCCGTAACTCCACCAAACCCGGCCTGCGCATCACATCGATCACCGGCGACGGCGGAAAACTCCCGAAAGACCCGACCCAAAACACCGCCGGAGTCGCGGCACTCGATCTCCTGAAACACCTCGGTATGCTGGATCGCGGGATCGAGATGGAGATACATAAAAAGATGCCCTTCGGCTCCGGCCTCGGCTCGTCCTCCGCCTCAGCCGTCGCAGGTGTGTTCGCAGTCAACAAGCTCATCGGCGAGCCCCTTTCCAAACGCCAACTCCTGCCCTTCGCCATGGCCGGCGAAGCATCAGCCGATGGCGCGTGGCACGCGGACAACGTCGGCCCCTGCCTGCTCGGTGGAATCGTTTTCATCCGCTCCAACGAGGAACTCGATATCGCCCAGATACCAGCGCCTAAAAACCTCTGGGCCGCAGTCGTGCATCCCGATATCGAAATACTCACCAAGGTCGCCCGCGAAATCCTGCCCAAGGAAATTCCTTTGGTAAACGCCACCCAACAGATCGGCAACCTCGGAGGCCTTATCCTCGGCCTCATCCAGGAAGACTACGGTCTCATCTCCCGCTCGATCCACGATGTGATCGCCGAACCACGACGCCAGAAACTCATTCCGGATTTCTACAAAGCAAAACGCGCCGCCCTCTCAGCAGGTGCCCTCGGCTTCTCGATCTCCGGGGCGGGGCCTTCTGTCTTCGGTCTTTGCGAAGGTGAGGAAACTGCTCGCAAAGTGGGAGCCGCCGTGGAAAAAGTCTTCTCCGCCATCCCGGTCAACTGCCAGGTTCACATCTCCAGGATCAACCCGCGCGGGGTGCATTTGGTGAAGTGAAAGTCGGTTCGACAAATCCCTTACGAGCTATCATACTGTCACCATGAAACGCAATTTCAACGTAGTAATTGAGCGAGATTCCGAGGGCTGGCTGGTTGCCAGTGTCCCTTCGCTCCAAGGCTGCCATACTCAAGCCAAGTCATTCGACGAGCTTGATGTCCGTATCCGAGAAGCCATCGCGCTCTGCTTGGAAGATAAGGAGGATACCAGCGATTCGGAATTTGTCGGGGTTCAGCGTGTGGCGGTTGAACTCTAGCCTGCCACAGTTGACTCGGGGCTTATCGATCACCTGTAGCGTCAGACAATGCTTCCATTATGAGCAAATTCCCTAGTGTAACCGGTGCCCAACTGATCAAAGCACTTCGCAAGGTGGGATTCGAGGTCGTGAGAATTAAAGGTAGCCATCACCGGGTCGAACATCCGGACGGGCGGAAATCCACAATTCCGGTTCACGGAAAGGAAATCCTCGGGCCGGGGATTCTTCTGAAGATCCTCCGAGACGTGGAGATGACAAGGAATGATCTGCTCCCGTTGCTCTAACATTTAGCCTCACTCATGCTCTACCACTCCACCAACAACCCCGCCCATCAGGTCGATCTCAAGGAAGCAATCCTGCGATCACTCCCACCGGACAACGGCCTCTACATGCCGGATGAACTGCCAGTTCTGGGCGAGGAATTCTGGAGTAAGTGGCGGGATCTGAGTTTCCGGGAAATCGGCTTCGCTGTGGCTCGGGCGTTTTTCGGCGAGGACGTCCCGTCTGAAGACCTGCACAAAATCGTGGACGCAACCCTGGAGTTCGATGCACCGCTGGTCACCCTCCAACCCGACGACCATATTCTCGAGCTATTTCATGGCCCGACTCTTGCGTTCAAAGACTTCGGTGCCCGCTTCATGGCGCGCCTCATGGCCCACCTGACCAAGGACGAGGACCGCATGCTTACCGTCCTCGTCGCAACTTCCGGGGACACCGGTGGGGCCGTCGCATCTGCCTTCCACAATGTCGCGGGCACCCGGGTGGTGATCCTCTACCCAAAAGGAAAAGTCTCCGGCCTGCAGGAGAAACAACTCACCGCCCTCGGCGGAAACATCACCGCCCTTGAAATCGACGGCACGTTCGATGACTGCCAGGTGCTTGTAAAAAAAGCGTTTCTCGACCGGGAACTCTCGGAGCGCATGAACCTGACTTCGGCGAACTCGATCAACCTTTCCCGCCTCGTTCCACAATCCTTCTACTACATCCATAGTGCCCGGCAGTTGCCTGAAGGCGTAAAACCGGTCTTTGTGGTCCCATCGGGAAACTTCGGCAACCTCACCGCCGGCCTTCTGGCGAAACAACTCGGACTCCCGGTCAGACATTTCCTCGCCGCAACCAACCGCAATGACGTCGTGCCGGAGTATCTCCTCAAAGGCGAATACACTCCCCGCGCCAGCGTCGCTACGATCTCGAATGCAATGGATGTCGGTTCACCTTCAAACTTCGTCCGCATGCAGGCGCTGTTTGGAAAATCTTGGCAGCAAATGCGCGAAAGCATCAGCGGCATGGGCTTTAGCGACGAAGAAACCCGTTCCGGCGTGCGCGAAGTAAAATCCCTGTTCGGCTACGAAATCGATCCCCACGGCGCTGTCGGCTGGCTGGCAGCACGCAAGTATCGTGCGGAACATCCCGGAGCCACCACGATCACTCTTGAAACGGCCCATCCCGCGAAATTTCCGGACGTGATGGATGCGGAACTCGGAAAAGGTGTCGTCGATGTCCCCGAGCGCCTCGCCGTCCTGGCTGACAAGGAAAAGGTAGCGACCGGACTTGGGAAAGATTGGGAACCCTTCCGTTCGTGGCTCGAAGAAAATATCGCCTGATTGGCGTGCTACTTGAGTAACTGGAAAATCGGCTGAGGATAAACCCCGAACACGAGGGTCAGCACGGTGAGCGTGCCGATGGAGATCTTGGAAATCATCGGCAGGACGATGCATGAATCGTCGCTAGGTTCGATCCACCACATTGCTCGGATCGTCTTGAAATAGTAGTAGAATCCCGCACTCGCACCGATCACCGCGATACCGAGTCCGATCCAGAGGTGCGCCTCCGCAGCGAGAGTGAAGACCAGGAATTTACCGATGAATCCGGCGGTCAATGGCACCCCGGCCAATGCAGCGAGTAGGATCGTCATCGCGAGTGCGAGTATTGGATTGCTTTTACCCAGTCCATTGAAGTCGGTGATCGCCTCGCCGTCGCGGTGGATGCGGACCTGAGCAAGGATGAAGAACACACCCAATGTCATGATCAGATAGGTTGCGAGGTAAAAAGAAACTACTTCGCTTGAGAACGAGGAATTTCCTCCATCGAATTTTCCTGCGGCCAGCGCGAGTATCAGGAATCCGGCATGGGCGATCGAAGAATAGGCGAGCAGGCGTTTGAAATTCGTCTGCGGGATCGCAGCGAGATTTCCGAAGAGAAGCGTCGCCCCGGCAATGATGAGAAGAATGGTGAGCACCTGGTTACGCACCGGCGATTCCTCGCCGAGGAAGGGAGTCAGGAAACGGATCAGCAGAACGAAACCTGCTGCTTTCGAAGCAACGGAAAGGAAGGCGGTGGTAGGAGTCGGCGCGCCTTGATAAACATCCGGGATCCAGACCTGCATCGGCACGGCTCCAACTTTGAATCCGAGAGCCACTAGAACCAGCGCGATACCGAACAGCAGCGGCACGGTGTTCTCCATACCGGCGATCTTTTCAGGCAGTAGCGCAAGACTCATCGTTCCAGTGCTTCCGTAGATCCAAGCGATCCCGTAGACCAGAAATCCAGTGCTGAGCGCACCGAGGATGAGGTATTTCACACCGGCTTCAAGCGAGCCTACATTCCGGCGCATGTAGGCGACCAGAATGTAGAAGGTGATCGTAACCAGTTCGAGAGCGACGAACGCCCCGGCAAGGTCTTTGGCCGAAGCCATCCACATCATACCCGCACAGGCGAAGATCGGCAGGGAGTAGAACTCTCCAGTCCCCTCTTCGGATTCCGGTGTCTCGGTGAAACGGGACAGTATTTTCCGGTAGTCCACCGCCATCAGCAGCACGAGAGCAGTGGTGAGGAGCGCGAAGACCTTGTAGAACCGCGCGAGTGAATCGAATTCATAGAAGTTCCAGAGTGGCCACGCCGCCCAGGCAGATTCAGGAGCGTCCTGTGGGCCTTTGGCGATAAATGTGAGAACCAATATCACCCCAAGACCAATCGCACCGACCAGTCCGGCCCAGGATTTTTTCTTCGACGGGACAAAAGCCTCGGCGAGCAATATGACGAAACCGAGCGTAACGGTGAGTGCTTCCAGATAGTAGGCGGGCATGGTGGAAAACTTTAAATTCTAAACTCTAAACTCCAATTAAAGCTCTTATTTGTTGAGGAGATTGAGGAGGAGGTTCGGGTAGATGCCGACGGCGAGGAGGGCGACAATAAGGAGAACCGCCGGGATGCGGTCGGCTAGCGTGAGGTCCGGTGCCTTCGCAGTGGATTCGACCGGGGGGCCTTGGAAAATATTCCGGTATGCACGGAGCATGTAGACCGCAGAGATCACGACCCCCCAGATGGCTATGATGCAAGCGATCTGGACCGGACCGAGGCTTTCGGTAGGGACGTAGTCTCTGAATGCGGAAAGGAAGACAAGAATCTCACCCGAGAAGTTTGCGAGACCCGGCAGGCCGATGGACGCCATCGCGCCGATTCCAAACAGGAAGGCCATGCCCGGAGCGGATTTGGCAAGTCCGCCCATATCCGCGAGATCGAGCGAGCCGGTGCTGCGCTCGATGCGATCGGCCAAACCGAATAGCAAAGCGATGGAGACACCGTGAGCGAACATCAGGACGACGGCAGCCGGAAGGGCGAGATCATTCTCCGGAACGGCGATCAACGCGGCGATGGCAAGGAAGATGTAACCCATGTGCATCACCGAGGAGCAACCGAGCATCGTATCGAGACGCTTTTGGGAAACAGTCACGAAGCCGACCCAGATAATATTTCCAAGCAGGAGGACGAGCAATGGCGTCAGCCACACTTGTAAGCCCTCAGGGACCATCGGAACTGCCACACGCAGCATCCCGTAGAGGCCGAATTTCTTCAGCACTCCGGCATGCAGCATGGAAGTCGGTGCGGGGGCGCTGGCATAGGCGGGAGCGGCCCACGAATGAAACGGGAAAAGCGAAACAAGAGTTCCGAAACCGATGATCAAAAGGGCGGCAATCCCCTTTTGCGCAGCCGGATCAATGGTTCCTGAAAAATGTTGCATCTCGCGGAGATCAAAAGTCCCGGCGAGCGACGCCAACCAAACAAGCCCCGCCAGAAGCACGAGCGATCCGAGTCCGAGATAGACCGTGATTTTCCACGCGATCCCGCGCCGGTCGCCGCGACCGAGAATTCCTATCATCAGGAAAGTCGGGATCAGCGCCATTTCGTGAAAGGCATAGAAGAAGAAAAGATCAGTGGAGGCGAAGGCACCGATCGCCCCCGCCGCGATCAACAGCGAGGAACCATAGTAGAGTTTTTCGCTACCTTCTGGCGCTTTCCCGGAAAGCACGGCGGCCAATGTAACGATCACGGAAAGGACGACCATCACCAGGCTCATCCCGTCGATGTAGCCGAAACCGAGATGAATCGCAGGTTTCTCAAGGACCGTGACCGAGAAGTTCCAAATGTCGTTTTGCCAGGAGAATACGGAACCCAGCCCGAGAATAAGATTGAGAGCGGAGACTCCGATGGCCGTCTTGCGTGCCGGGGCACCTAGAAGAATCGCAATGAAAGCCAGAATCGGAAGGGCGACGAGAAGGGTGAGCATAGGAAAACGGGTCGGTCAGGCGGAAGGTCCATCTCCGCACGGCGAATACAGCGAACTTGGGCCGACCCGAAAAGGGCAAAATAGCTAATTCTTAAACGAATTGACCCCAAAACACCGACTTTCACGAGAGTTTCGCGAATTTCAGGAAACCACAGGCGCTCCGGTTCTCGATTTTATTTCCAAAATCGCCCATTCAGCGTGCTCGGAAATCAGTGGATCGGGATCGGCAGCCACCGCCTCCAAAGCTGGCAGGTCGGCTTCCGTGCCGGTGTTTCCCAACGCCACGCAGACATTTCTGAGGAAACGCGGGCGTTTGATCCGTTTGATCGGAGACTTCGCGAAAACCTTGCGGAATGCGTCGTCGTCCATTTGCAGAAAATCACGGAGCGTGTGGGAAAAGATTTCCGGGCGGGCTTGGAAACTAATCTCCCGGGACTCTTTGGCAAAACGATTCCAAGGGCAGACATCGAGGCATTCGTCGCAGCCATAGATCCGGTCGCCCATCGCCCGCCGGAATTCTTCGGGAATCGGCCCTTTGTTCTCGATGGTCAGATAGGAGATGCAACGGCGAGCGTCGAGTTTGTGGGGTGCGGTGATCGCTTGAGTCGGGCAAGCGTCGATACAACGCGTGCATTTCCCACAGTGATCGCCGAACTCCGGATCCGGCGGGAGGTCGAGTGTTGTAAGAATATCCGCGAGGAAAAACCATGTCCCGAGCTGGCGGTGAATCTGAACCGTGGATTTCCCGTTCCAGCCGAGGCCGGAATCGGTCGCGAAATCGCGCTCCAGCACCGGACCGGTATCGACATAGTATCGCTGAACCCCACCGAGTTCGACCAGCCCGGCATTGAATTTAGCGAGCCGTTTCTCAATGAGATCATGGTAGTCGTCATTCCAGGAATAACGCGCGATCCGATAATCTTCGGGGTGTCCTTCGGGAAACGGGCTATCGCCAGTGTGGTAATTCACAGCCAGACAAATCACCGACTTGCATCCTTCGAGCACTTCCCGTGGATCGCACCGCCTCGCGGGATTCCGCTCCAGCCATGCCATGTCGCCGTTGCGACCGTCCGCCAGCCATTCCTCGAATTCGTTGGCATGCGTCGCCCGTTTCGCCGCAGCGATACGGCAATCATCGAAACCAAGCTCTTTCGCCAGCGCTTTGACCTGCGAAACCACGGAACTCATACGGCATTGGTGAAATAGTAACGGGCGCTCTCAAGAATGCCGGCCGCGATCTCGCTGGAGTCGAGTCCGGCGGTATCTACTTTCAAGTGCGCGGTTTCCCGATACCACGGTTTCCTTTCGGCGAGCAAACTGGTGATTCTCTCTCGCGCGTCCTGATGATTGAGGAGCGGGCGTTCTTTGTTTTTTGACGTGCGCTCGAAAATCACATCCTCGGGAGCATGCAGCCACACGACATACCCCAGCTTCCTCAACAGAGACCGATTTTCGGGGCGGATCACAATTCCTCCGCCAGTTGAGATAATGTGTCGCTTTCCCGTCTGTTTGGCAATTTCGACGAGCTGCAACGTCTCGAAATCACGGAACACCTTTTCCCCCTCTTCCTTGAAAATTTCCGTGATCTTCTTTCCTACGGTTTCCTCAATGAGCCGATCCATGTCTGTCAGAGAATAGCCGAGCCGCTGATGGAGCTCACGCCCGACAGTTGATTTTCCACTGCCCATGAAACCGATCAGAACGATGTTCTTCGGTAAGACTTCCAGTTCATCCATAGATACAGACTACATCCAACACTGGGAGAGTAGAAACCGCAAAATCATTTTCCATCCAGCGACTTCTTGTCCGAAGTGCGATTCCCGTGCATTTTACCGCTATGTTCGGATTGGAAATGGAGGCGACGACCTGGTGGGGAATCCTGAGCGTTGTCGCATTCTATGTGATCGGCATCCTGCATATCCTCCATGCGTTGATGAATACCCGCACATCCCAAGGCACGATCGCCTGGGTCGTATCGCTGATGTTCATGCCGTTTCTTGCGATTCCTCTCTACTGGCTTCTGGGTAGGAGTAAATTCGGCGGATACGTTCGCGCCCGGAGAGGAAATGATGCAGAGCTGAGGAGGATCGCCAAGGACATGAGAGAAAGTCTCAGCGATTACGCGATTGATCTGCCGGAAGAAAATATCTTCGAACGTGGCGCGGAGGAACTCGGAGGGCTACCCTTCACACGAGGCAACTGCCTCAAGTTATTGATTGATGGCGAACAGACTTTCGAGCACTTGTTCGCAGCCATTGACCGCGCCGTAGATTATATTTGCGTTAACTTCTTCATCGTGAAGAACGATAAAGTCGGTCACAAGTTCCAGCGCGCTCTTATCGAAAAAGCAAAGGCCGGAGTCCGGGTTTACTTCCTGTTCGATGAAATCGGCTCGCACAAGCTTTCCTCGACATATCTCGGAGAATTGGAAGACGCCGGGGTCAAATGCCAGTCGTTCGGCTCGAACCGATTCTGGTGGTCGCGCCTGCAATTGAATTTTCGCAATCACCGGAAAATCGTGGTCGTGGATGGCAGCGATGCGTTTCTTGGCGGCCTGAACGTGGGCGACGAATACCTCGGCCGAAGCAAGCGCTTCGGAGCATGGAGGGACACGCACCTCCAAATCCGGGGACCAGCAGTGCAAGCGGTTCAGTTGGTGTTTCTTGAAGACTGGTTCTGGGCCTGCGACAAAGTCCCAGAACTATCTTGGAAAACCGATGTCGAGAACGAAGACCAGATCACAGCCATCATTCCGACGGGGCCTGCGGATCCGGTCGAGTCGTGGGAAATGCTGGTCACAGAGGCAGCGAACTCTTCCCGCGAGAAACTTTGGATCACCAGCCCCTACTTCGTCCCCGACGACGGAGTCATGAAAGCCTTGCAACTGGCTGCGATGCGGGGCGTGGACGTCCGCATTCTCCTGCCAGCCAAGGCGGACCACATCCTTGTCTGGCTCTCGGGGTATTCCTACTACGAGCAGGCGATTCCTTTTGACGTGAAGCTATACCGCTACCAAGACGGATTCCTGCATCAGAAAGTCATGCTCATCGACGGGCGCATGGCCACCGTCGGCACCGCGAACTTGGACAACCGGTCTTTCAGGTTGAATTTCGAGATCACGGCGTTTTGCTCGGACGCGAAATTCATACGGGAAGTCCGCGAAATGCTGGAGGATGATTTCTCAAAATCGAAGAAGGTAGCGATTGAAGAATTCACGGAAAAACCGTTTCTCTTCAAAGCCGTATGCAGGGCCGCTCGGCTCATGGCACCGCTTCAATAGGTCAACCGCAGATCCGTCGCTGAAGGCCGAAGCTTCTAAAATCAGCGTGCGGCAATGTGTGAAAGATCCGGGCGCTGACGAGTGATATTCGCCAGCATCTGACGGCAATGCGAGAATGCTGTGCGACTGCTCAGGATTTCCGCGCTACGCTTGAACGAGCCCCATTGCACCACACTGATTTCAACATTGCGACGTCCCCAGGTGTTCATTGTACCCTTGCAAGGATGATATAGATCAAGAGTTCCGGTGCCGGCCAGCGCGGACCCGTAGTCGTCCACCACGTAGAGGTGGGAAAGCCCTTTGATACGAAAAACCGTCCCGACTGGATAGTAGGACCAGTCAGCGGCCACGCTGCGAACTTTATCAGAGAAACGAAGATTGGTTCCCGTCGCGTTCTTGCTGCCATAAATGAGATGATCATCCTCCGAGCAGGTATAAGCCGTCGTGCGTACCACACGATTGCGCTCACCGAACGTATAAATCGGCATCGAATGCTTGTCCTTTGGTTTGTTTGCGGCAGCAGAAAGAAGCGCCGCCGAAGGTGGCGCAATCGAAACAATATCTTTCGATTGGCCGGACTTGATATCACTCTTGGAGAGAGTCTTGATACTGGTGCCGCAGCTAGCTAGAAATGGAAGAAGTGCAATAGAGGCCAAGGCCAACAGATTTGTGGATCTCATATGGTGGGATGTAGAATGGTTGGAAGTTCGCAAGTGAATCAACGATTTCTAGATGATTAGCGAAACTCCTATCGTCTTTAAAAAGGCGTGTCTTTCTAATCTTTTTTCAGACTGGTGCAAACGAAAAAACCCAAGGATTTGGATTTCGGATACTAATCACAACGTTTACTTACTCGTCAGATCGTGATCGACAGCTTCAGAAACCTTGGAATGCAGAGCCTCGAAAGCGTCTTGCTTGATAACAGGCACGGCATTTTCGAGCGTGCCTCGCGGGGGATCGGGCAGATCGAGCCATGAACGGCAGCCACCGAAACGCTTCTCATACGCAAGCCTCCAAGGTATTTTTAGCCTCACAACCCTGACAAACGCCATATGAATACTACCCGAAGCCATCCCCTTCCCCTCCCAGTCAAACCGATTCTGTAGCGTCTCTTCAGTGTAGATATGATATGAAAATAAATCCTCGACGGTCTTCCAATCCTTCAATGTCACTGCGAACAATGCTTCCGCATGATGTGTGATCTCCAGAATATCACCTTCCTGCCATTCATTTTCCGGAACAAAATCCCCTTCCCTAACTTGGTTCAACTGCGCGTGAAACTTTGTAGGGAACAGGAAAAATGAATCGTGGGCGAATGAGAACCCCTCCCTTCCCTCATGTATCCCTCCCTTGCGAAGCAAAATTGACTGTCTACCGCTCGCCAACGCGTCACAAATAACCTGCCATTCTTTAAAAGCCTGGGACATCAAAAATAAACATTATCAACTGAGATCATCCGCAGTCACCGAGCGCTGCTCTCTGTTTCCCAGAATCACCGCTTGGCTAACTACCGCATCAGGAGTGTCATCGAACCGAAAACTATGGCAGTTCGGGCAAATCGCAGCTCCTTTACCGACAATGGAATCGCAACCCTCACAAACCTTGTAGTTCTGTGGTGAAGAAGCGATTCTTGCAGCGGTATCCGCCCGGTTTGGAGAAGGTTTTTGCATTTGCTTGCGTAAAAAAAGCGGCACCGGGAGGCCGGTCCGCTAATTCGTAGGAAAAATTCCTAGAGGGGATCAGCTAATTGCAGCTATCGCCTTGGCAGTCTTGCTCTTCAGGTTAGCGGCCTTGTTCGGGTGGATCAGGTGGCGCTTGGCTGCTTTATCGACAACAGACTCGAATGCTGAACTTGCCTTCACAGCCTCGTCTTTATTACCAGATTCGATAGCTGAAAGAGTTTTCCGACGCAGTGTCTTCATGCGGCTTTTCTCAGCACGGTTACGCTCGGTTCGAGTCGCAGTTTGGCGGTTGCGCTTGATTGCAGATTTGATGTTAGCCATGTTATTGTATGAATAAATTTTTGAGAATTACGAAAGAGGTTTGATGAAAGGGGAGGAGGGTAATAATACCCTAAAAGCGGGCATGTCAAGCTCAGGTTGACAGATTCCTTAGTTTTACGGAATTTTCGGTCAGCGAGCCACGAGGTTTTTCTGCTTGGTCGTCTTCCCCAGAGAACCACGGATCACATAAACATCTGCCCCGGTCCCAACACGATTGTAGAGATCGACAACATCTCGAGTCCCCATTCGGATACATCCGTAAGAGGCAGGCGTACCAAGCCGATACATTTCCGGAGTCCCGTGAATGTAGATATACCGACGAAAAGCATTTCTGTTGTGAGATTCGGTGCCTGTCAGCCAGAGAATACGGCTCACAATCGGGTCGCGTCCCGGGGCATTGGGCTTGAGCACCTCGCCGGTTGGGCGGCGGCTCTTGAAAACCGCTCCGGCAGGCTCACCGTTGCCGATTTTTTTAGCGACTTTCATTCGCCCCAAGGGCGTCCGATTCGAATTCGGAATATCTCCGACTCCAAATTTGGAAGTGGAAATTTTGTAAGACTTTATCGGCTTACCATCGCGCAAAAGTAACATTTTTTGGTCGCGAACGCTGACGACCATTTTGTTCCGGTTGTCGATACTCGGGCCACAGCTACTTAAAGGTAGAGCGGCAAGGAGCCCGATAAAGGGAAGGATTAAGTGGGTGAACCCTCTTTTCATGTCTTATTTAGAGTCAGATTTGTTGATGGCTGGCGTTTTTGAGGTTTTGGGACTGCTGAACGAAGGCATCATTCTTGCCAACGAAGCGACTGAAGTGTAGAAGAATCCTACTGGAAATGGAAGCAAAAGAATCGCTGACGACCATCTGCCCTGCATAGCTGCCTCAATGACGACGAACAGGAAGAAACATCCGAAAAGTAATTCGACGAAAGGAGTGAGCGTTTTCATCGCCCTATAGCTACTTTTTTTCCAATCCGAGTTCTTCTGCTCGATACCATACTTGGGAGTTCTGATAAATGCTGTCTGGTGGTTGAAGATTGCTTCAAGGACCGCCTTGGCATTCGTGACTGACATCCCGATACCCAGAGCCAGAAGCAACGGAAGATAGGGAATTTCCTTCCACCAAGTGTTGGGGCGCAGCGCTTTCTGAGAGGTCAGATAGAACAGCAGCACTGAAACCGATGCGAAGAAGAAGATCGGAATATTGATAATATAGTAGGTCAATTCGCCAAAATCAGGCTGCGCATGCTGGTTCGGATAGATGAGGAAACAAAGGCAGATTAGCAGCAGATATGCGAAGTTCGAGGTCAGGTGCGCCGTGGCCTCCATCTTCACGAAAAGCGGCGCTTTGCTTTTCCAAATCGCCGGAAGGACCTTTTTACAAACTTGGATGGAGCCTTTGGTCCAGCGGTGCTGTTGGCTCTTGAATCCGTCCATGTCAACCGGAAGCTCTGCCGGGGTTTCCACATCATTGAGGAAAATGAAACGCCAACCCTTCAACTGGGCACGGTAACTGAGGTCCATGTCCTCGGTGAGGGTGTCGTGCTCCCAACCACCTGCGTCGGCGATACAGGATTTCCTCCAAATTCCAGCCGTTCCATTGAACGTGAAGAATCGACCTGACCTGTTACGCGCCGTCTGCTCAAGCTCCAGATGCCCATCAAGGAACATCGCCTGGATGCGGGTTAGGACATTGAAGGTGCGGTTCAGGTGCCCCCAGCGGGTCTGGATCATACCGATCCGGTCGTCCGTGAAATACTGTATCGTTTTTTGAAGAACGTCTGCGTTCGGGACGAAATCCGCGTCCAGAATAAAAAGATAATCCCCTTTCGCGAAGTGCGTGCCGTTCTCAAGTGCTCCCGCTTTATATCCGGTTCGGTCAGTGCGGTGTATATGCTCTGCGTCGAACCCCTGATCTACCATTCTTGCAATACCCTTCTTGCAGATTTCCACCGTATCGTCAGTGGAGTCATCGAGTAGTTGAATTTGAAGCTTGGTCTTGGGATAGTCGATCTTTCCAACAGCATCCAACAGGCGGTCGACCACATGCATCTCGTTGAAAACGGGCAACTGTATCGTCACCAGCGGAAGCTCTTCGAAATTGCCAAGCGGCTCGGGCCTTTTCCGCGCGTGCTTGAGATACAGGAAAATAATTGTAAGCCTATGGGATCCGTATCCGGCTAGGCCGATCAGAACGGTAATGTATGCTACATACCAGAGAGGTGAGGTGATATCCATTGTGTTGAGAGGCAGGGAAACGTTTCAGGTAACTTTTTTACTTTTGCGCGCCCATCTGTTCCAAATTGCGCAACTGCCGGAACAGTCCTGAGGGCATTGTGGAGGCGCTGGAGCGAAATAAAACAGTCCCTCAAACCCTTGCGCGTAGCGCATCAGATAGCTTGGGGTTTGTCAAGCACCCAAATGCCAGGATTTTCCCAACTATGGCCTCCATGCTACAAAATACGCGAAAACCATCACTCCGAAGCCTTTCTTAAAAAATCCAGATGGTGTCGGTATCAACCCGACCCTCTTGACCGATTAAACTATGCCTCCCGTGCTATCATCTCCGCTTCCTCCTCATGGGAATGGATTTGAAGGGTGACTTGCACACCTTCCTTCTCAGCGGCGGCTTTGAGCACACTTCGAATCGCGGAGGCAGTGAAGCCGTTACGACCGATCAACATCGCCACGTCATCGCTCCCCAGAACGAGCTTGAACCGTAATCTTTTCGGCCCCAGTTCCGCTACCTTCAATTGTGCCTGTGACGGATCATCAATCAGTTTCACCGCCACATACTGTAAGAAATTTTTCAATCTGTCGGTCACCGCTTGCATATCTTCAGCATTGCCCAACTTGTCATTCACCGCAAGAACGGAGAACCACATAAGCAACTTGCCATCCAAAGTCATGACTTTATCACTTTTCTCCCAGCCTCTTGCTCCCCATTATCCGGCCATGCGGATCGTCCTCTTCATGGCAATCACAACTCTTCCTCTCCACGCGGAAACCGCCGAATATCCTCTCTCCGATAAACCTCCAGTGAAACTTTTCCACCTGTCCCATCCTTCTGGCATCTCTGCCTCAGTCAGTAATTTGGGTGCCACCTTGCGCAGCCTTTCCGTTCCCGACCGGGACGGTAAATTTGCGAATATCCTTGTTGGATTCGAGACCCCTGACGAATGGCTCGACAATAAACCTTTCTTCGGTTCAACCGTCGGCCGCTATGCGAACCGCATTGCCCAAGGCAAATTCTCGCTCAATGGCGAAGCTTTCACTCTCAGCATCAATAATAATCCCAATCACCTCCATGGCGGGACCAATGGTTTCGATAAAGCAATCTGGGCCTCGGAAGTTATTTCAGATCAAGCGATACGGTTCACGTATCATTCGAAAGATGGGGAAGAGGGCTATCCCGGAAACCTCGACGTGACGGTCGAATATATCCTCGGGGAAGACTCCCTGAAGTGGAAAGCAACCGCCACCACCGACAAGGCAACTCCGGTAAACCTCACCAACCACGCCTACTTCAATCTCACCGGAAGCCGGGAAAATTCAGTTCTCGATCACGTTCTCAAAATCAATGCCGCAGAGTATCTTCCGGTCGACAAGGACCTGATTCCAACAAGCGAACTCAAATCGGTTTCCGGCACAGCGTTCGATTTCCAAGGCCCCGCCACAATCGGCGAGAACCTCAAAAAAATGGAAGGAAGCTTCGATCACAATCTCGTTCTGAAACAGAACACGCAAGGACCCGCCGCGATTTGCCACGATCCCGCTTCGGGGCGCGTCATGGAGCTTTCCACCAACCAGCCCGGACTACAGTTCTACCTATCCTCTCCCTTCGGAAATAAATTCTCAGCCTTCTGCCTGGAACCTCAAAAATTTCCCGACTCACCAAATCAGCCTGATTTTCCATCCTCCATTCTACACCCTGGAGAAACATATTCTCACGAGATCACTTTCCGTTTTCCTGAGCCGGAGTGAAACTAAAACTGGCTTAGTATCACCCAAACCAGCCCGATGGTGCCAGCAGCGCCCATTAGAATTCCGAAAATCGCGCGAACCATCCCGTGCTTGGGATTCGGCCCGAGGCGGGATTTACGGATATCAACTATCGCCACAATTCCACAGACCAGAGCCGGGGGCGCGAAAACAAGCAACACGGAAAAAAGTCCCAAGTAGCCAGCCATGATCGCCCAGATCGATCTTCCAACCGGTATCAACAAACGCATTCCAGCATCCTGAGCCATTGGCTTCTGGCCTGGCGGCAACGGCGGTGGGATTTGATTCATGTCGAGAACAGATGATTTTATCGCTTGGAAGTCAACTTCCTCGCCGCCGCCCTGCCACTCACCGGTATTTCCTAGACTCACCTCGTCCCATGTTGAAGCTGAAACCCATCAGCACCTCCAGTCCATCTCAGTCACAGGAAATCGCCATCATCGGCGGTGGTGCCGCCGGGTTTTTCGCGGCTATCACCGCCGCCGAGGCCGATCCATCCGCGAAGATCACCATCTACGAAAAGGGGAATACCTTTCTCACCAAAGTGAAAATTTCCGGAGGCGGTCGCTGCAACGTCACCCACTCCTGCTTCGATCCTGCGGAACTCATCAAAAACTACCCACGCGGCTCACGTGAACTTCGCGGCGCGTTCCACCGCTGGCAGCCGGCCGATACGATCGCATGGTTCGCCGCCCGGGGCGTCACCCTCAAGACCGAACCAGACGGCCGGATGTTCCCCGACACCGATAGCTCCCAGACCGTCATCGACTGCTTTATAAAGGCCGCCCGCGATGCCGGAGTCATTTTAGAAACCGGAACAGCCATCAAGCAAATCAACGCCTCGGGAACCGGCGGATTCAAACTCGTCCTCAGCGACGACAACCAAATGCACACCGATCGGATCTGCGTCACTTCCGGCTCACTCAAAGCCTCTCCCCTCACCCGCGCGATCGAATCCCTCGGGCATACTGTCGAACCGCTCGTGCCCTCCCTCTTCGCTTTCAACGTCTCGGACAAACGCCTCGAAGGACTCGCCGGCCTCTCCGTCCAGAACGCCAGCGTCAAAACCATCCCCAAAAGCCCGATACAAACCGGCCCCATTCTCATCACCCACCGCGGCCTCAGCGGACCCGCCATCCTCCGCCTCTCGGCATGGGAGGCCCGCCGTTTTAAAGAAAACGATTACCACCTCGAAATTTCGATCAACTGGCTCGGCAGCACCTCGGAAATAGACCTCCGCGAAACCTTTTCCCACCATCGCACGAACTCGGGTAAGTCACTCGTGAAAACAAAGACCCCCGATGGCATCCCCCGCCGTCTCTGGGAGCGACTCTTGGAATATTCCGGAATCGCACCCGAAACCCAATGGTCCCAGCTTCCCAAAGACAAGGAAACCACCCTAATCCACCAACTCACCGACTGCCGTTTCCAAGTCACCGGCAAGACCACCAACAAAGACGAATTCGTCACCTGCGGCGGCGTGCGGCTCAAGGAAATCGATTTCCGCACCATGGCAAGCCGACTCCTCCCCGGCCTCCACTTCGCTGGCGAGTGTCTCGACATCGACGGCATCACCGGAGGCTTCAACTTCCAAGCCGCATGGACAACCGGCCACATCGCCGGCCTCGCAATGGCAGAAAAATCATAACCAACACCAGAACCCAAGCTCCGCGTCCCTCCCCGACCTCTGCGGCTCTGCGGTGAAAATCTTCTTTATCCCACATCACCAGGAAACCTTAGCCCCAAGAATCACATTCAACCCAGCCTCATTCTGCCCGGACCCATGGTTTCGGTAATCCTCATCGGATATATTCTCGATCCCGCAGGTCAAAGCAAGATTGTCATTCACATCCCAACCAGCGCGCAGTGAACTGACAAGGTAACCCGGCGTGCCCCCGGTCGGAATCCGTTGGTCATCACTCGCCTGATCCGCAGCAGTGATGCGATCCTCCTGAGTCGCCCCAAGCACACGCCCCTCGACCCAGTATTTCCCTGATTCCGCAGTCCAGCGAAGCGCCAGCGAGCCTGTCAAAGGAAGTTGACGGGTCATCGGCCGCTGGGTTGTCGGTCCGCCGATGAAATCCGGTGTTTCAATTTCACCTTCCTGCCAAGCCGCGAAACCACTCAGAGTCCACCGCGGATGGAAACGCCATGCCCCCTGCAACTCGAAGCCATACACATACCCGTCTCCACCGTTGGTCGTGATGGTAGCCGTGCCGGGAGGCGCATCCGGCACTCCTGTGATCACATCACTGATGTCCGTGTAGAAAATCGCCGCCTCAAATGAAAATTCGTCCGAACCATGGCGGGTGCCTATTTCATACGTGATGAATTCCTCAGGATCGACATCAGTGGAACCAAGCGCCGTGATCCCTGATTTGGACGCGAGATTTCCAGAAAGGTCGTCGAGATTGGGAGCTCGGAAGGCTTGGGAAATTCCCCCATACACACTCCAGTAATCATCCATGTGGTAGATCGCACGCAGCGACCCGACCACCGAGTCCCAGTTCTCCGACTGATTGGTCTGAACCGCGCCAGTGCTATCGGTGAAACGTCCGAGTTCCGCACTCGCATACGTGTAACGCACTCCGGATGTGATTTCCAATCGCTCACTCGCATCCCACTGATACTGCGAATAAATCCCGAACAGATCGTATCTCGAATCGTCCGCAACTGGAAGACTCTCAGTGAAAGCGGTGCCCGCCGTGTTGTTTCTCGAACCCGACGAATCCACATCGTCATGATAATAGTCGAAACCGTAAATCAACCGCCCCGGACCGACCTCGGACTCCAAGGTCAGATCGACACCAATTGTCCGCAGGTCGATGTTCGAACGACGGATCGAGTCGCTCGCCGGATTGCGATTCTGAAATTCCGAATCCGCCACCTCCTGATAGGAAAGCGTCGCACTCCAGCTATCGATCGCGGCATCCGCCCGTGGATTCGTTCCCGCGTAGCGAAGATACGTGAGCGAACGTTCCTGATCATAGGTATTCGCAAGCCACTCGCCAGGAGCCGTCACATGGCTGTTATGGGTCCAACCCGGATTATTCAGAGTCCGGTGCCAGCGGGAAATATCATCCTGGTTCACGTATTGATGCGCGAGCGTCAGTGTCGAATCCGGCCCGAGCGCCCAATCGAATCGAAAATCCAAATCCTGCTCCGGGTAGCCTGTCCCCCTCATCAGACCCACAGCGGAATCCTCGATATCGCCGAAATCCTTCTCGGAAAGCCCCAGCCATACACCGAATTTCCCGCCAACACCCGCTTCCAATTCCAACCGACCCACGTGACTACCCTGCCCGACCGACCGGTATTCATAGGCAACCGAGCCATCCGTATAAGCCACACCATCCGCCCGCGAGCGGAATTCCGATGACTTCATGAACGCGTTGAGCGTGCCACCCACCGCATCCGAACCATAGAGCACCGAACCCTGACTGAGAACCAACTCAAGCCGTTCAACCGAAAGCGGATCCACCGTGTTCCAATACTGCACCGGCCCGCCGCGAAACGCGGAATTATTGATCCTCACCCCATCAACGAGCAGCAAATTCTGACGCCCGGTGAATCCCCGGATAAATGGAGAACCATGCCCGTTCGCCGTCTTTTGCACCAAAACGCCCGGCGTATATTGCAAAGCTTCAGGCAGTGTCCTTCTCGCATTTTCACTGATAAATTCGGCATCCAGCACATCGATCGAATACGGCGAATCCGATGCATCAATACCGGTCCGCGTAGCGGTCACAACCAATGGATCGAGAAAATCCTGTGAATACACGGGCGCGACGGCGAACAACAAGGCAAGGGGAACGTAAATCTTCATATAATTTGGGTAGCCGGACCATCCGGACGTGTTCTTTCTAGGATCACACTCACACCCCAACAAGATCCATTGATGGTCAAAATTTATCCACTCAAGAAAATCACGATCACAAATTGCTCTTGTCATCGGATATCCAATCAAGATTGATTAGCAACCACGCCGGATTCAATAGCAGTTCAAATATGAACAAAAACCGCCCGCTCTTCCTCAAACCCCATTCGCTCGCCCTCTGGCTGGTCGCTGGCGTCGGTGCCTTCGTATTGGTCGGGTCGATTGCGATGATGGTCTTTTTCCAGCATCTCAGCCGGGTCGAGGAGTTGGTCGCGCTGGAGTCACTCGGACGCACCAACGCTCTTTTTCTCGATCAAAGCAACCTCCCCCAAAGCCAACACATGGCAGGGCAACTCGGTCGCGTCATGGGCGCCGAAGTCGAGTTCTCTTCACCCGCCTCTCAACCTGCCAACGGCAAGGCCATACGCTCCGGCGAGTTGATCCGTGTCGGCTTCCCTCTGGAGAGTGGCCGCGAAGTCTGGTTCTCCAGAAACGTAACCCGCCCGGGCGCTGGTGCCGTCTGGAAGCGACTCGACGCGCGCCTCGCCCTCGGTGGTTTCTGGGCACTCTCTCTACTTTTCTCCCTTTGGCTCGGTCGCAAAGTCACCCGACCTCTCGCCAAACTAGCCGCCGCCCTACCGGATATCGGCGGCGAGAAACCTCTGCAAAACCTCCCCGATTCCGGTCCCCGCGAAATCATGAGCCTAGCCGCCACCTTGCGATCCACCCACACCTCCATCTTGGAGGAACGTGACAAACGCCGCCACGCGGAGCGGCTCGCCCTACTCGGGCGCATGGCAACCAGCCTCGCCCACGAAGTCCGCAATCCGGTCTCGGCGATCCGCCTCCACGCACAATTGTTAGAGCGAGCTTGCGCGCCCGAAGAAAAATCCTCCGCCACCCTCATCGTCGCCGAAGCCGGACGCATCGAATCCCTGGTCAACCAATGGCTGCGCTACGCGAAACCCGAACCCGTCTCCATGTCCCCGGTCGATCTTCCAATCCTTGTCGATGAGGCGACCCACAGCCTCGGCCCACAAGCCCAGCACACCGGTGTCACCATCCTAAAAGAAATTGATCCGGCATGGAACTCCCATCCGGTGAACGGCGACCGCGAACGCCTTCGCCAGGTCCTTTGCAATCTCCTCCTCAACGCCATCCAAAGCATGCCCACCGGCGGCACCGCTACCCTGCGCATCCGTCCCGGCTCGCTGGAAATCGAGGATCAGGGAAGCGGCTTCAGCAGCGCGGCGCTCGAACACTTCGGAGAGCCGTTCCACTCGGAACGCGAAGGCGGCATGGGACTCGGCCTCGCGGTTTCCAAGGAAATCATCGAATCACACGCAGCCTCGATCACCGCTGAAAACCTGGCCCCCAAAGGCGCGATCCTCCGCATCATCTGGCCACAACCCACCACCTGAAATCATGGCAGCCATCCTAATCGTAGAAGACGAACACGCCCTCGGCGGTGCCCTCTCGCTCGCCGCCCACCGCCTCGGCCACACCCCCACACTCGCCGCTAGCGGTGCCGCAGCTCTTGAAAAAATCTCCAAACAAAACTTCGAAGCCATCGTCCTCGATATCGGCCTGCCTGACATCAACGGGCTCGAAGTCCTTGCAAAAATCCGAGACTCCGGCTCCAAAGTCCCGGTCGTCGTCATCACCGCCCACGCCACCCTCGACCATGCGATCACCTCTCAGAAACTAGGGATCGCCGACTACCTAATCAAGCCCCTCGACCTCCAGCGCTTCGAAGAAGTCATCTCCTCGCTCGTATCAAAAAGCATCCTCATCCCGGAATCCACCGAACCAACCGCCACCTCCCTGATCGGTGCCGCTCCCGGCATGCACCGGGTCTTTCTCGGAATCGCCCGCGCCTGCAGCGGTGAAATGCCTGTCCTGATCCACGGCCCATCGGGCTCAGGAAAAACCCTGGCAGCCCGCGTGATCCACACCAACAGCTCACGCAGCAGCGATCCCCTGCGACGCGTCGAATGCACCACCCTACAACAACCCGCCGCCCTCCAATCCTACCTCGCCGTTCCATCCGGCTCACTAGTTCTCGAAGGCATCGACAATCTAAATTCCACCCTGCAAGCCGCCCTCGCCGAAGCCATCTCCCAGACACCCGACTCCCTCCCCCGACTGATCGCGACCATGAACGGCGACCCCCGCGAACCCACCCGAAACAATTCCCTGCGCCCGGACGTCTTCTACGCCTTCAGCGCCCTTTCCATAGAAATGCCATCACTCAGTGACAGAGCCGGAGACATCCCCGCCCTCAGCCGTTTTTTCCACGGCCTGCACAGCAACCCGTCGCGTCCGTCTTTCGAAATCACTCCCCCCGCCCTCTACGCATTGCAAGCCTACTCATGGCCCGGAAATATCCGTGAGCTGCAACACGTCCTCGAACACGCATGGGCCATCAGTCGCGGCGAACCCATACTCCCCGGCCACCTCCCTCCCCACGTCTCCGACGCACTACGCAGCTCCGGCGGAAAAATCGTCTCTGGCGAACTCGACACCATCATCACCCGCTGGATCGACTCAAAAATGGAAATCCTCCCCGAAGACTCATGGCAATACGATACCCTGTTAGAAGAAATCGAAGCCTCAATGCTCAACCACCTCCTCGAACGTTTCGAAAACCGTCCCACCCGCCTCGCCGCCGCCCTCCGCATGAACCGCGCAACCCTCCGCCAGAAACTCCGCCGCTGCGGCATCTCAACCAATCCCGGCTGACAGGGAGCAGATCTTGGAAAAACCACCAAGTATTCTGCCTGAAAATCGGGTGATTTGCGGAGCCAACAACCGGCAGCATCTCATGGCCGGAATGATGGAAATATTCCCAGTGACTCTCGGGCTGAGAGCCTCATCGTAAGAATAACCAGATAATGTTGGAATGAGAATCCCCAAAAATTTGATCTTTGGAATTTTCATTGGATCGGCGCAGAGACTATGATTATTATCTTTCTGTAATTGAATGAACCCGACCTATCTCGACAAAATCGCGACCGCTCGCTCAGTGAGGTCTGTAACGACCTCACGGGACGCTTACGCCCAAGTGGATCGGATGGCGAAATCGACGAGTGGTCAATTTACGACGAAAGTCTCCGAAGGCTCGTCAATTGGGCAGAAGAAGCGGAATGCTTCTTCGAAGGTCTCCAGCCGTTGAAAGAAGGCGGTCGTGAGCACGATCTGACTTTCATCGAAGACGGCGCCTTCTGGCTCAAGTTTACCAAACCTTCCGCTGCGGGCTACGTCGTATCGTTCGATTTCGACGCTCCGGCTTTGGAGCCTGCCCTTCCTCTGGAATACTTGGAGAGACTGACTCTGCAAAATGAACTTTTTGCTGATAGTATCAAATTCGTTGGCATTGCAGGAACGCGTTTGAACCCTCGGATTCTCACCCGCCAGCCTCATATTGAGGGGGAAGGCGCGGCTCCTGAAGAAATCATTTCAATGATGGTCGAGGATTTGGGCTTTCGGCAATTACCGGAACGGTTTTCCGTCGGCTACGCCGATTCCCTCGCATTCGTCAGAAACGATGCTGCTGTTTTTGATCTCCGCCCCGCAAACGTCGTCCGTACGCCCGGTGGAGTGATGACGCCCATTGACGCGATTCCCGTGCGATTGGATGCAGCTGCACGGGCAATTTTAAGTCATTTCTAAATGAAAGCGTTGAAATTCACGATGCGAATCCTAGCCCCTTTGAGACATGGAGAGTGAGCATCTTGCCCACTTTCTTCCTCTTCCTCAAAAACTGAGCACAGGAAAGCACAAAGAAAGTGATTTCCGCCCAAGGCTCCCACACTAGGGAAAGGCAGCTCAGATCCTTTACCAATAAAGATTTTTGAACCGCCAAGCAAGATAAGTTAGCCAAGTAAGACTGGGATTTGGAAATTTTGTAACCACGGAGAGCACAGAGGACACAGAGTTTTTGTTTTGGATGTTTAGAGATCGGCTAGAACTGGCTCTGTGAACTCTGTGCTCTTTGACGGAGAATTTAAAAAGAGTAAGTCCGTCTATGTCCGCTTCGCTCCCATTGTGGTTGAATTTCTTAACTTATCTTCCTTGGCGGGCTTGGCGGTTCAATTTCTTCAACGATTGCAGGGCAACGGGTGTTTTCCTTCCCTAGCGTAGGAACCCTGGATTTCCGCCATACTTCAAAAATTGCATTTTGACAGGAAAGCAGGAAAATGCGAATCTGAGCCGCAATGAGAACAACCATTGAACTGCCCGACGCGCTTTTCCGGGAAGCCAAGACTCATGCCGTCCAGAACGGCGTGAAGTTCAAGGATCTCGTGGCACAATACATTGAAGCCGGTTTGCGCGGGCAGCAAACCGCCGACTATCCACTGCGCCGCGAGCAAGTGCCTTTGCCGGTGTTTCGTAAGGCAGGCGGTGCGGCGATCCCCGCGAGGTCGAACGCCGAGCTTTTCGAGATCCTTGAGCGGGAGGAAACAAACTCCACCCACCCGTGAATACACCCGTCGATCTCCCCGACGTCAACGTCTGGCTGGCGCTCACAGATGATAGCCATGTCCATCACCAAGCGGCCCGACAATATTGGAACGAGCAGCGATCTGGTGAAATCGCCTTCTGCCGCGTCACCATGCTGGCACTGCTACGCTTGGTGACCAACGCACATGTGATGTCCGGCAGTCCCTTCACTCATGCCGAAGCGTGGAACGCATACCGGACTTACCGGAACCTCCCCATCATCCGTTTCCTATCCGAAGCAACCACCTTGGAAACCACTTTCGCGTCCTTCACCACGGATCCCAGCCTTCCCCATCGCCTCTGGACAGACGCTTACCTCGCCGCCTTCGCCATTTCCACAGGCAACCGCCTGATTTCCTTCGACACGGATTTCCAGCGCTTCCCCAATCTCGACCTCTTGCTCCTAAAGCCCTGAGAAACCGACAGGGAACAGCTCTCGTCTCCCGAGCATGGAGTCTGGGCATCTTGCCCACATTCTTCCTCTCCCCTGAAAACTGAACACTGAAAACCATCAAACTCCTCCCACCATTCCATCCGCTGTACCGACCATAATCCTAAAATGGAAAATGAACCGCAGATAAACGCTGATGGACGCAGATAATGAATGAGTTACGAGATTTTCGGCATTCACCCACAGGGTGAACCCAGCAAATCTCATAACTCTCTTCTAATCCGTGT
>Ga0222659_1000353_pt1 | contig 29464 bp, 19 predicted proteins | sample AntAcemetagen547_FD_179850 | JGI IMG/M metagenome (GOLD analysis project Ga0222659, IMG submission 179850) | Saline water microbial communities from Ace Lake, Antarctica - #547 | ecosystem: Environmental > Aquatic > Non-marine Saline and Alkaline > Saline | place: Antarctica: Ace Lake...
TTTCTAAACTGACAGTATTGGGCGTCCCGCCCGCATGATTTGGAAAGCGGGCAAGATGCCCACGCTCCTGTGAAGAGGCTTCTTTTGCACTTATGTGGTCAAGTTGCCTGACCGCAGAACATTGGATTGATCCGGGGCTATGCCTGTGAGAATTTTTTATCCATGCCCTCTCAGCCGTTCCCTTCTCTCCGTCTCTCGCTGGCCGCAGTGCTCGCGGGTCTCATCCCCGCATTTTTCGGGTCCACTCTGACACAGGCGGCGGCTTTGAACTATGATGCCGACGCCAATCCTGGCTGGTTCGCGACCGATGCTTGGACCGGGGACCACACCACCTGGGTATCGGGAGATTCGGCGGAAGTCGAAGTCGCCTCGAATATCACAGTAAACCTGACTGACAGCACCAATGTTGCCAACCTCATATTGGGTGGCTCTGCTGCTTTGAGCCTGACAGGCGATACGTCAGTGAGAGTCCTCCAGATGTCCGGCGGCAGCCTCTCCGTGACCAACAACGTTGGCGGTGTGATCATCTCAGCCCGGGCGGTTATCCAAGGGGACTATACCTTCGATACGAATGGCTGGCTTCGTTTTAATAGCAATGCCGGGGATCTTTACGTGGGCACAGCTACGGTGCAAACCGGAAGAATTCATTACACTTTTCCAGACGCTCAAATCGGATTTGATTCCAACTTTATCATCACGGGAGGCGAGGTTGCGATGGAGCGATCGGGTGCCGAGATGGGCTCACTGACACTCAACAGTGGTTCCTTCCTGCTCGGACGTTCGAGCACAACCGACAGCACTTTTACCATCAGCACAACCCGCTTGGAAGGCGACGACTCAAGCGCCAAAATCCAAACCGTGGGAAACTCAGCCGAACCCAGCATTCATACACTTGTGGTCAATCAAGCAGACAACACAACCTATGCTGGACGCATCCTCGGCACTCCCGAAACTGAGGGGGACACGAATCGTTTGGAACTCCAAAAGGACGGAGTGGGTGATCTGACCCTCACCGGCGAATTGTACCTTCGCCGCACGACGACTGTCGTCGGCGGAAGGCTCTACATCAACAGCACCGAGAATGACTTCCAAGACGAGACCGACTCGACGGCCATTCTAATCAGTGGGGGATCCCTGGGCGGCACCGGCACGATTCATATCGCCGAAAGCGACAATATCACCTTGGGGACGGGCGGCGGTTTGACGGCGGGATTGGCAGGCGCGGCGGGAACAACCACCATCCAATTCGACGGAGGGAATCTCGATTTGTCGCAGGTCACGGCGAGCACAAACACCGGTTGGCTGCATTTTGATCTCGGTGGCAACACCAAACCGGGAACCGACTACGACCAAATCTGCCTTCTGGGAGGAAGCCTCAATATCGGATCCGGTCTGAACTTCTCGGATTTTGATTTTACTGCCCTCTCGAACTTCAAAGCAGGAAACTACGTGCTGTTTCAAACTCCAGAACCGATTGTCGGCAGTTTGGGAACCGCTACCGGCACGATCAACGGACTCAATGCAAGCCTGTCGATATCCGGCAACAACCTAGTTTTGAACATTGTTGCCCGGCCATGAAGCCTCGCCTTGTCGGGTAGCGCACTCCTCCTGTTGCTCGCCGGCCACTGCGGCAATCCCAGGATCTACAAGAAGAATATCCTCTCATCAAATGACGAAAAAAACACTCCAACTTTTTGTGCAGCGATCCAAATCATGGTCCCACCGCTACGCCATCCGTGCTTTTCTGATCTGCGGCTGGGCGTTGGCTTCACTGGGCACACTCCACGCGTCCGAATATTTTGTCTCGCTCGAAGGCAGCGACCAAAGCAACGGCACGGCTCGTGATCAGGCCTTTCGTACGATCCAAAAGGGGGTAGATGCGCTGGAGCAGGGAGACACGCTGACGATTCTTCCGGGGGAATACTTCGAAGCCGTCAAGCGCGAGAATCTCGGTGGTCCGGACCGGGAGACCGTCATTCGCGCAGAGATCCCCGGGACCGTGCTGCTGCGAGGAGATGTGCCCATGCCTCCTCTCAAACCGGCGGAAGGAAATCCCTCCATTTTCGAAGCGGACTTCACCCAACCCGTGCAGGCAGTCAATGAACGGACCACGCTCACCATGCTGACAAAAGCCGTCAGTAAGGACGACCTTGCCTTTCTCCCGGGGGGATACTTCCACGATGCAGAGAATGGGCGACTCTACATCTCTGCCTCTGACCTGCAGAAACCGGACGCCAGTGCCTACTCGGTTTCGGTCCTGGGAACGCACGGGCTGTATCTGGAGGGTCCGCAACGTGTGGTCATCGACGGCATCGCCGCCACGGGATTCAACACGGCGGAAATGATCGATATCTACCCCGGATTCCGCGGGGCCTGGGGCATTGTCATCGGGTCTGGCAAAAGTTGCGTGATCCGCCATTGCACCGCATTTTTCAACGGAGGCGGGATCGCACTGAACACGGCTGGACGGGGCAAAAAATTTCAGCCCGGTTCCGACAATGTGATCGAACACAGCACCGCTTGGGGGAATGCTTCCCGGTATATTTCCGAAGGGGCCGGGATCGCCGCCTTCAACGTGAACAATGACATTATCCGCTTCTGCGAAGCTTATCACAGCGGTAGAGGCCTGCGCGTTTACGGGGCCATCGGCCCGGGCAAGATTGAACACTCTCTGGCCCGGGATGGCATCATTCAGATCAAAGGAGGTATCTTGCACAGCGTCGATGGCCCCGGTCTGGTCGATCGTTCCATCGGTCTGGGCAATGTGGACTCGTTCAACCTTTCGCACAGCATCGTGGGGATCTGGAACACCTATCATCGCGGCATCGAAACCACCATGGACAATATCCTCTTGGCAGGGGAAAAAGAATTGAACCCGGACGCCGAATTTGCCGATCCAGAAAATTACGATTTCCGACTGCAGGCGACGTCGCGGTTCCGGGGTACCGGGCCCGACAAGTCGGACCGGGGGCCTTTTCCCTACAAGGAAACCATCTTCTACCTGCGGGCGGAAGGAAACGACAAAGCCGACGGGCTGAGCTTGGCGAAGGCATGGCAGACACCGGCCGCGGCGGCATCCCGCCTGCGGGCCGGTCACACCCTCTATCTCGCACCCGGAAAATATGCGGGAGGCATGGAGGTCAAGACTTCCAAAGGAGAGCCGATCTCAATCCGTGGTCGCGGAGAAAGTTTGACCGACATCGATGGGGCGGTGCAAGTGAGTGGGCCGGGTTCCGTCACTTTCGAGCGCATCCGGTTTTCTGGACCGGTCACCGTCACCGGGGGGCACGACGCGGTATTTTTGAATTGCGAATTTGCCAAGACCGCAGACGCCCTGAAGATGGACGGCACCAAGGGAGTTCGGATCGAGAATAGCCGTTTCTCTCAAGGAGGGGCGAACCTCTCCAATTGCGACGGGATCCATCTCTCAGGCAACATTTTCGATGTCGGCAAGGCACCGGCGATCACGGTCAATAATTTCTCCAACGTCAGGTACGCGGATTACAACGTCTATCCCTCGGCCGAAAGCTGCTGGAAGGAGGGATCGAAGGAAATCCCCACGGCGGAGCTGCGTCCGGCCTTCGAACGTTATTCCCGAATCGGCCCCGGAATCGCCACAACCTTGGCCGCCCCGTTTGCCCGGGAAGCAGGGCCATACCGTCCGCCGAACCAGCAACCATTAAACATATCAGCACCCCTTCTTCACAGCGCCACCGATACCACGGCAAATTTCGAATGGCGCACTTCAAATCCCGTGGATTGCCAGATCGCCTGGAGGGTCGTTGGTGGGGGAGAAAAGGATTGGAAGCGCGAACGATGGCCCCTGCGCGTCAAGGGTTTCACCAGTTACAGCCTCTGGGGACTGGAACCGGATACGGAATACGAGTTTCAAGTCACCATGACCGATCCTTTTCTTCTGGACGGAAAAGTTGTCGATCAAGACCCGCTGCTTCTGACGTTTCGCACGGACGCGAAGCCGGGCGAGCCAGTGGAATGGTTTGTGGCGACCGATGGAAGTGATGCGGCCGACGGCCGCAGCCGCCAAAAGGCCTTGCGGACGGTCAACGCCGCCGCCACCCGGGCTTCCGCCGGGGATACCGTCTGGGTAGCGGAGGGAACCTATAGTGAAATTGTCTATGTGCGGAGCACCGGCGACAAAGAACGTCCCCTAACCTTTCGTTCACTGCCCGGTGAAAAGGTGGTATTCGATGGCAGAGAACGCGCCCTGCCCCACGCTTTTATCCTCACGGGCAAGGCCGATGTCCATATCGATGGTTTCTACTTTACGGGTTTCGGATTCGGCGGAAGACGCGCCAGGGATAGCTACCATTCCAATACCTCCGGCATCTTGAATCTTTGCGTGACAGAGGATGTGCACATCACGCGGTGCTTCGCGGACGGGCGGGGCTCTGGCTACGCACCGCCGCTGGTGGGTGCCACCTATAGTCCCAGACTGCTAATCCAAAACTGCGTCATTGCTGCAGGCTCCGGCTTGAATCTTCGCTTCTGCCAGCATGCCCGGATCGAGAATAATGTCTTGTTCCGTAGTCTGATCCAACAATACGTCGTCGTCGGCTGGTCGAAACAGCACGAGTTCCAGAGCGCCCGAAACATTATTGTCGATAACCCGGCAAACAAAGTCAAAAGTCTCCTGCTGGAGGTGCCTCGCATTGAGGCGATGAAGGAGAGTGAGAATTGTTATTATTTGCGCGTCCCCGACGAGGAGCGCAAAATGTTTCTCGCTTCAGGCGTAAGAATGAGTCTGGCCGATTATCAAAAGAAATACGGCGACAAAGGCTCCTTCGTGGGCGACCCGAAGTTTGCAGGAATCGCCGCTCAGGAGTATAAGGATTTCGCCGGAAACCCGGTCATGTCCTCCGACCTTCTGATTGGGAAAAAAGACCTGGATTTCCCCGACCTGTTCGCCACGAATCCCCGGCTGGTCAAACCCGGGATCGGCCTCCAACCCGAAGCTTTCAAAGACTTTCATTTCCATAATGCAAAAGAACTTCCACACAAGTAGCAGAGACATCCCCGAAAAACGCAAATCACAGGAGCGTGGGCATCTTGGCCGCTTTCCAAACCATGCGGGCGGGACGCCCACGCTCCTGTGAAGACGCGTCTTCGGGCCAGCCCCTTCCGCACTAACAATTTAACGGGAATGAAAATTTTCCCATCCCACCGCCCTTATCATCGTCCGCCCATTTTCCCAATCTTCATGAATACTAACGCACCATTTCTTTGCTCACGAGCCCTCCATTGTATGTTCCGCTGCCGACCCCTGGCCGTTCTGCTCGTCTTGCTCATGTCCCCCCTGGGAGCGCTCCACTCCGCCGAATATTTTGTCTCGCTGGAAGGCCGTGATGAAAACAACGGCACCGCCCGGGAGCAGGCCTTCCGAACCATCCAAAAGGGTCTCGATACGATGCAGGCCGGCGATACCCTGACCATCCTGCCGGGCGAGTATTTCGGAAATGTGAGGCGGGAGAATCTCGGCAACAAGGAGGTCGAAACGCTCATCCGTGCGGATTTGCCGGGGACGGTTGTCATCCGGGGAGACGTCCCGGCGCCACCCTTCGCACTGGTTGAAGGTTCCCGGTTCATTTACGGCGCGGATTTTGACCAACCCGCGCAGGCCGTACTCAAACCGGATTCCTTGGATATTCTGGAGCCGGTGCCTCAAAAGTCGGATCTGGAATTCATGCCCGGACGGTCGTTTTACGACGCCGAAGCAAAACGCTTGTATCTGTCTCCTCCCGATCTGCGGGCGCCCGAGGCAGGCCGCTATACCGTTTCGGTCGTTAAGAACCATGGATTGTTCTTGCACGAACCCGTGCGCGTGGTGGTCGATGGGCTGGTTTTTTCAGGATTTTCCGGCAACGGATTGCTCTTGGGCAGCCCGACGAACTGCGTGGTTCGCAACTGCACGGCCTACTTGAACTCGAACGGCCTAGTGGCGAACAGCGGGTTTTTCGAGCGTTATCAAGTTTCGGAAGAGGGACTGCCGGAATATCGGAGTCAGGTTCTTAAACGGGAGGTCGGTGTGGGCCCGGGCGGCAACGTCATCGAATTTAGCCGGGCCTACGGAAATTACTCTGAGCGCGATGGCTCGGGTGGCAATATTGTTATCTTCAACTCGTTCGGGGACACGATCCGAAACTCAGAGGCGTTCCGCAGCCTGACCCACGGAATCCGACACTACGGCGCAATCAGCGGGCCGGCGATCCTTCTGGACAATCTGAGCTGGGGCAACACCGAGAATGACCTCCACATCAAGGGAGGAGAAGCACCGAAGTTCAGCCTGGTTGAGCGCTGCATCACCCTTGGCCCGATGCACGCCACCCATGTCTCCCACAGCATCATCGGCGCGGAAAACCGCTACGACAGCAACCCCAGTAGGGACAATATCTTCTACGATGTCGAAGCTTATGAGATCCGCGACCGCGAATTCGCGGACCCGGACAACCACGATTTTCATTTGCAATCCACCTCGATCTTCCGTGCGGCGGCACCGGACGGATCGGACCGCGGACCGTTCCCTTACCAGGCCAACATTTTCTACGTGACGCCCGACGGGAATGACGAGGCGGACGGGCTTTCACTCGCGAATGCGTGGAGCACCCTGGCCAAAGCGCTGCCAGGATTAAAACCCGGCGATACCCTCTATCTGGCTCCAGGCGAGTATGATCTCAAGATCGAAACCAGCCTCGGGAAAGCGGGAGCCAAACCGATCCACATCCGGGGCCGGGGCACAGAACCAGTGATTCTGCGCGGCGGTCTCACCCTCAAAGACTCGCACGGCATTGAATTCCGCCGGCTGCGCTTCCTCGATCCGGTGGTTGCCGCCGGCGGGAGTAACCTCCGGTTCGACAACTGCGCGCTGCCGCATTTGGAAGGCACCGGCGTGGACGGACTGGACCTCCGCCATTGCGTGTGGACGCAGGCGGACAAGCCGGCGCTGGACTTGAAAACCTGTCACAACGTGGACCTTGCTGGCAACGTGTTTGCCAAGACTCCGTCGGGCGCGATCCGTTTGGATCAGGCGGATGCGGTTCGGTATTCCGACTATAATAGCTACGGGTCGGACGAAGTGGTTTGGACCGTAGGATCGGGTCCCGTGTCGTTGGAGAAAGTGCGCGCCCAAAGCCATGATCTCTATTCGCGGGTGGCGGTGCCGGAATTTCAATTGGAAAATGGCGCGCCGATCCTGGCCAACCCGGGCACCTTCCTAGTGGGAGGACCCCAGGGGACTCCCTTGGGAATCTACACCATGATTGTTGACCGCGAACCTCGACTGTTCGGGCCGGAAGTGTATTCCGCCACCTCCACCACGGCCAATCTGGAATGGTGGACCGCACCTCTCTCCCGCTCCGTTTTCGAGTGGAGCGAGGCTGGCGGCAAATGGACCACCGTGGAAGTGAACTCGGATGGTTATGCCGGGTATAGTCTCACCGGGCTAAAGCCCGATACGGCTTATGAGGTCCGCATCACCGCCGTGGCGGAATTGGAGAGCCAAAAGTCCTTCTTCGTGAACATCACCCGGACGCCGCTGGAAAAGTCGCTGCTCTCCACCCCAGCCACGGTGAAGTTCCGGACGGCGGCCAGCGACCGGGCTCCGGTGACCTTCTACGTCGCCCCGGATGGCAAGGATTCGAACGAAGGCCGATCCCGTGACTCCGCCTTCCAGAGTGTCCAACACGCCGCCGACCTGGCAAATCCAGGGGACACGATCCTGATCGCAGGCGGAGAGTATGAGGGAACCGTTCGCATACGGAACACCGGCACTCCAGACAAACCCATCACCTTTCGCGCCATCGCGGGAGAGAAAGTACTCTTCCATGGCGCGGGAAAATTTCTTCCCCGGGCCTTCGTCACCATGGGCAAGAACCACATCCGGTTCGCAGATCTCCGCTTCTCCGAATACTACGATTCCGCAGGTCAAACATCGGGAATTTTTGTCCTCAATCAAAGTAACGGAATAGAAATCGAGCGCTGCTTCTACAATGGAAGCACCGTGGGATATGCCCCGAGCTTTGTCATGGCCAAGGAGTCGAAGGACCTTCTGGTCCGCAACTGCGTCATGATGGGCGTCTTCAACGGCACCATCACCTTGTTCCGGTGCCCGGATGCGGTCATCGAGCACAGTGTGTTCGCGAGACCCCGCATCCTGCAGGGAACATGGGTGAACAATGCCGATGAATTCATCACCTTGCGGAACAATATCATCACCGACAATCAGCCGACAAAAGTCATCGTACCTTTGCTGGAAATAAGTGATGCCAGATTCCTCCGGGAGGAAAACAATTGCTTCTACATGCGGCTGCCCGCCGATCAGCGCAAAGTCGCCATGCTCTATGACGCCAAGGCCTACGAACGCACTATCCCCGGTTTCGGCCTGAACCCGGTGGAAGCAAGCGAACTGCCGGACACCTTGCTCAAGGTCACCCTCGCCGACTTGCAGAAAAAGACCGGCTCCACCACCTCGATCGCTGCCAATCCCCAATTTCGCGGAGCAGCCGATCTGGGACAGGTGGACAAAGACGGCAAGCCGCTCTTCATGGCCGATGTCTTGCTGACGAAAAAAGATGCGGATTTTGCCGATTACTTCGCCACAGATCCCGAAATGATCCGTCGCGAAATCGGCTTGCAACCCAAAGCATTTCAATAATGAAAACAAGCACAACCCGGAGCCATTATTGAAAATGAAAATCCTTACTACCGCTGAGCATGAAGACCGCCGAAGTTGATCCCAAACGCATTCGACGGCACCTGCAACGCCTGACGGAAACGATCGGTCCCCGGCTGGCCGGATCTCCGGCGGAGGCCAGGACCGCAGACTATATCGCCGAGGAATTCCGCCGCCACGGTGCCGATGTGCGCATAGAGGAGTTTCCCGTATGCGAACGCCGGGTAACCCGTCAAACGCTGCAAATCCGTTTAAATCGGACATGGCGGACGGTGCCCTGCTCGGTGATGAACGGATCGCCCGGCACCGGCGGACAGCAGATCGAGGCACCGCTGGCGGTGATCGAACCACCGGAATTGCAGAAATCGTCGTATGAGGAATATGCCGGGAAAGCTCTTCTTCTTCTGGGAACTCAAATCGAGAATCCCGACCATTACCGGCGATTGCTGGCGGCAAAACCAGCCTTTCTCATGCTGGTGGACGTGCGCTATCCCACCGACACCTGCAGGGCCGACGGTCTGTTTCCGGCCTACACCCACCGCTACGGCGCGGTCCCTTCGGTAACGATTCCTTTTATCCAGGCCTGGCAGAGTGATACGGCGGACCGCGCCAGACTCCTGGTGGTCGGCGATGGCGTTGCTTCCACCTCCCAAAACGTCATCGCCACCCTGGCTGGCGATCCGACCGGAGCAGATCCGGTGATATTCGCTGGTGGACATCATGACACCCAGGCCGACTCGCTCGGGGCCGACGACAACGGGACTGGCGTGGTGGCCTTGCTTGAACTGGCCCGGCTGCTGGCCCCGTTGCCACGGAAACGGGAGATTCGCCTAATTTCTTTCGGTGCCGAAGAACAACTTTCGGTCGGAAGCGCTGCCTATGTCCGCACGCATCGCAACGAACTGGTCCGGCGCGGCGGATTCATGGCGAATTTTGATTCCTTCGGCTCGCGTCTGGGGTGGTACCAATTGCACGTCTGCGGGGAAACGGTCCTGGCTGATTGGCTCATCAAACGTCTGGAAGCGGCCGGTCAATATGCGGAGCTTCGCACGGATGCCGTGCCCTACCAGGATGCGTTCCCATTCCATGCCGCCGGCATTCCCGGGTTCTGGCTCTACCGGCCAAATTGCACCTCCGGCCGATTCTACCACCACCAAGCCGACGACGATCTTGCCAAGTTGAATCTGAACCGCATGGCGCAGGTTCTGCAACCGCTGGCGGGAGCTTGCGGTGAATTGGCCCGCACCCCCGTCCTGCCGTTTCCATTGACCATTCCAACCCGGCTTCGAAAACCCATCCTGAAATACTGGGAGGATTGCTTCGCCGGTTGGGAAGGATTTGCCGAGGGCAAGGCATTGGCCCCTCAACCAACTGAAGTTTCACCACCCAAGAAATGCTAAACATTATGCGAAACATCCGGCATCTCACTCTCATTGGCCTTAGCCTTCTTTTTCCTTTCGTTGCATCCGCCGAGTCGGCGTTGAAGATGCCGGCCATCTTCTCGGATCAAATGGTGCTTCAAGCCGACAAGCCCGCTCCGATTTGGGGGCAAGCCAAGCCGGGATCGAAAGTGGTTGTGACCTTGGGCGAGATCTCCGCGCAGGGGGCGGCGGATGAGGATGGAAATTGGCGGGTGGAGTTGCCTGTCGGTCCGTCGGGCGGTCCCTGGGATCTTGTCGTTGAGGCTGATTCCTCGAAACTTGAGATCAAAGAGGTTTTGCGAGGCGAAGTCTGGCTGTGTTCAGGTCAGTCGAACATGATGATGGCCTTTCACGCCCTGCCCAACTATGCTGCGGTGGTTGCTCAAGCCAACGATCCGCAACTGCGCTATTTTCGCCCAAAAAGAATCCAGGCGAGTGCGGAGAAGCTAACCGATCTGCCGGGCAAATGGAGTGCCGTGACTCCGGAGAGCATGCACTCACTTTCCGCCGTGGCGTATTTCTTCGGGCGGAAAATCCGAGAGGCCACCGGGAAACCTGTCGGCTTGATCATTCCCGTTTTCGGCGGCTCTTACATCGAGTCCTGGACGGATTTGGCGACCATGCAAGAAAATCCGTCCTTCAAGGCATATCTCGATCGCTTCGCAGAGGCCAAAGCGGAATTCCCGGCCCGTCTGAAGGAGTTCGAGAAGGCGCGGGCCGAATGGGAGGTTCAGGCAAAAGCGGCGGAAGCCAAGGGAGAACCACGGCCCCGCAGTCCACGCATGCCGCTGGGAGACAACCACCCCCATGCCCCAGCCAACCTTTACAATGGCATGATTCATCCCTTGGTCGGATACGCCGTTCGCGGGATGCTTTGGTATCAAGGGGAAGCCAATTGCATTACTCCTGCCATCTATGCCGGGCAATTTCCGGCCATGATTCAAAACTGGCGTCAAGCATGGGATGATCCCGCATTGCCATTTTATTTTGTGCAATTGCCAAATTACCGGGTGGGTCTGAAGGGGTTGGCGGTTATGCGGGAATCCCAGCGTCAGGCACTGCAACTGCCCCACACCGGCATGGCCGTCACCATTGATGTGGGAGACGTGGCAGAGCTTCATCCGGAAAACAAGCTGGACGTCGGCGAACGACTGGCGCGCTGGGCACTGAAAAATGAATACGGGAAAAACATTGTTCCCTCGGGGCCGTTGGTCCGGGATGCCGGCTTGGAGGACGGGAAGGTGATCGTTCATTTTGACTATGCCATCGGATTAAAAACCTCCAACGGCGAAGCCCCGCAGACCTTCGAAGCTGCCGGAGAAGATGGAAAGTTCGTGCCTGTTTCCGCAACAATCCAGGGAGAAACCATCGTGATCCAACCACCGGGCAACGAGGCGATTCACACCATTCGCTATGGTTGGGACAGCAGCCCTCCGGTCAATTTGGTGAACGCCGAAAACCTCCCGGCATCGCCATTTACGATGGACGTAAAATCTCACTCTCACCAATAGGATTCCTTCTCATGAAAAAATGTCCCAACTATCGAATGCGTGAAATCTTGAAAACATTTCAGATGCCCGCCGTGAACTTACCCGTTCTCGTCAGGGGCCTGCGATGCCCCCTGTGCCTTGTGTTCTTTCTGCATCTGGCTTCGCCCTGCGCGGCCCTGGCCGGGGAGCTGTCGCTGCCGGCGGTTCTGTCGGACCATGCCGTTTTGCAGCGGGGGCCGGCCACACCGGTCTGGGGCAAGGCGGCGGCAGGGGCCGGGGTGATTGTCGCCCTGGGGGATGTCAAGACCACAACCACAGCCGACGGACAAGGAAGCTGGAAGGTTGAACTCGATCTGACGAAAACCGGGCCTGGGCCGTTCCGCATGGCGGTCAACTCCGGATCCAGTGAGGTGACGCTGGAGGATGTGGTGGTTGGCGAAGTGTGGTTGGCCTCCGGCCAGTCGAATATGGTGAGGACTCTTGCCAAAACTCTCGGCGCCGATGAGGAAATCCCGAAATCGGCAAATGCATCGCTGCGCCGGTTTTCGGTTGCGGCTGCTTCTGCCGATCACCCGATGCCGGAACTGCAGGGGGAGTGGATGGTGGCTTCCCCGGAAACGTCCAGCGGGTTTAGCGCGGTGGCCTATTATTTTGGCAAGACCATCCAGAAAGCGCTCGATGTGCCGGTGGGCGTCATCATCTCTGCCGTGGGCAGCTCCGTGGTGGAAACATGGACCAGCCGGGAGTCGCTCGAAACCGTTCCTGAGCTTGCCGCCGCAGCGGAAAAAGTCAGGCAACAAACTGCGGACTACCCCGGAGCAAAAGCCGCCTACCAGCAGGCGCTGCGCAATTGGCTGGAGCAAACCGGACGGACGGACCGGCGCGAGGTGACCCCGGAGCGTCTCCTGGCCGATGAATCGCTCGTCTGGGAAACGCTCGAAATGCCGCACACTCCTTCCGATCATGCGCAACCCGGCGCCGTTTGGCTGCGCACCACCGTGGAGATTCCTCCAGATCAAGCAGCAAAGACCACGTTTTTGCCGCTCGGTATCGTGCATGGATTCGACGAAGTTTACTGGAACGGGCAAAAGATCGGGGCAACCGCCACCGACGAAGCCTTGCGGATGATCCGTCGAGACTCCTTCGTGAGAGTGCCCAGGGAGGTGGTGCGGGAAGGAGCAAACGATCTCGCCATCCGTCTTTATTTGCCGGTGGCGACGCCCTTTCTGGAGGTGGCAGGAGATCAATTCCGACTCCGCAACGGCATCCCGCTTGCCGGAAAGTGGCGGCAGCATCTTGAATACTCCCTGCCCGCCTTGAAAGAATCCGAGGCGGCCGCCGAGCCCGTCCGCCCGCGTCCGCCGCCCTCACCGGCCAAGAACTACAGCCAGATGTACAACGCCATGATTCACCCGCTTATGCCCTATGGACTGGCGGGTGTGATTTGGTATCAGGGCGAGTCAAACCACACCCACGCGGCCGAATACCGCACGGCGTTTCCACTGCTCATCAACGATTGGCGGAAATTGTGGAAGCGGGACGACCTGCCCTTTTACTGGGTCCAACTCACCGCATTCTTCGCCAAGCCCTCCGCGCCGCAGACGGACAGCACTTGGGCCGCATTGCGGGAAGCTCAGACCATGACCCTGGCGCTGCCCTTCACCGGACAGGCGGTCACTTTGGATCTAGGGGAAGCTGAGGATATCCACCCTACGGAAAAAGCTCCGGTCGGCCAGCGTTTGGCTGCCATTGCCCTGGCCAAGACCTATGGCCACCCGGTTCCTTATCAGGGCCCCGTTTTCGAGTCTGCTCACTTTGCCGACGGCAAGGCGGTTCTGAGTTTTTCCGACACCGCCGGGGGGCTGGCGGCGAAGCCGTTGCCGGAGAAGCATGCCCTGTCAAAAATCCCGCCGAAATATGAGCCCTTGATGCGCAACAGCCCGGATTCGGAACTGGAAGGGTTCGAGCTCGCGGGTGAGGACGGGGTCTGGCATTGGGCGAATGCCCGGATCGATGGCTCGCAGGTTGTGGTGTCGTCAGCCGCCGTCTCCTTGCCGCTTGCCGTTCGTTACGCATGGGCGGACAACCCCACCGCAAACCTGTGGGGGAAAAACGACCTCCCGGCAGGCCCGTTTCGCACAGAGATCGCCGCAATGAGTGCCCCTGGCCCCGAAACCCTACCATGAACCTTCTGTGCAGCGCTCTCCTCGCTCTGTTCCTCGCTGCAAGTGACTCCTCCGCCAAGCCCTCTGGCATGGTCTGGGTGGCGGAGGGTATCTCCACCGCTCCAATCATCGTGCCGGTGGAAGATTCAACCAAAGAAGTCCACCAGGCCGCCAACGACCTCGCCGGCTACGTGGAACGCATGACCGGCCGCCGTCCCGAAATCATTGAGGGCACTCCGGATCCCCTCCCGGAACGCGCGGTTTGGGTTGGCTATCAGCCGGTTTTGAACACCCTTTTCCCTGAACTGGACTTCGACTTCCAGTATCCCGAAGAGATCCTTATCGCCGCGAATGAACGTTACATGGTCATCGCAGGGCGCGACCGCGAATCGTTCATCATTCCAAAACCTCTCGTTTATCGCGCGACGCCCGTGGGCGAGTTCGGAACTGCGAACGCGGTGAGCACCTTCATCCATGACCACTTGGGAGTGCGCTGGCTCTGGCCGGGAGAGCTGGGCACGGATATTCCGCGCCGCGCCCGGATCGCCTTCGAGCCCTTCACCTTCCGATTTCATCCGCCCATCCGCTCGCGACGCTTCCGTTTGGAAGCGAGATACGGGCGGACCGATCAGGGCGAAGATGTGGCCGCGGTGAATTACTTCTGGGAAAACGCGCACCGACTGAATGGCCGCAGCTCGCACATCCTGCCGCGCGATCACGCCTCCAACGATTGGTCCGACCGTTACCGGGAAAAGCACCCCGAATATTTTGCACTGTTGCCAGACGGCACGCGCAGCCAGGGCCGCGATGCAAAACTGTGCGTGTCCAATCCCGCAGTGGCAAAGCAATGGGTGGACAATCAGATGGACGTGCTGGGTGAGAACCCCCGGGTGGAATCGCTGGGCGCCACGCCAAATGACGGAGGCGGCTGGTGCCTGTGCGAAGCGTGCGTGGCGATGGACCATCCCAAGGCCCCGCGCGGTGTTCTCACCGAGCGCTACGTCAAGCATTGGAACCACTTGATTCGCGGACTGCGGGAGCGGGCACCGGACAAGAAGGTCTTTCTGGATGTGCTTGGTTATGCCACCTACAAGTCCGCCCCGATTGAGACCCGGCTGGATGACGGCATTGCGGTTTCGTTTGTCGGCCACTACCCCTTCTGCAGCGGAGCCGAATGGCACCAGGCTCGGGATGACATGCGCAAATGGAAGGCGGCCGGGGCCAAGTTGATCGGCTATCGTCCGAATTTCTCATGGTATGACGGCGGCTTTTGGGGCATGCCATCGGTGGCGATGGAGAAGACCCACGCACTCTTCGAGGCGCTGGCGGAGATGAATTGCCATGTCTTCGAAATCGATTCGGTGTTCCAATTCTCGGCCACCCAGGGACCGCAAAATTATTTGATGGCACGGTTGGCCTACGATCCAAGTGCCGACGGGCGCGCCATCCTGCGCGATTTCTACGAGCGTGGATTCGGCCCGGCGGCCGGCGACGTGCGGGCTTACTACGAACTCCAGGAGCAAGCCCACGCCGACTTGGTGGAAAACCCGGCTTGGCGGGCATCCTCGGGCGACCGTTTCAAGCACCTCGAAATGCTGCGCCAGATTCACACCCCCGACCGGATTGCGAAGGCCCGCGAGGCGCTGGAGCGCGCCCGGGTCCAAGCGGAGGCCGAAGGGGTCGATTCCGTCTATGCCAAGCGGGTGGCTTTCGTCCGCACAGGATTGGAATTCGTTTCGCTGAACATGGAAGCGGCCGCCAGTATGGAGCGGGTGCGGCGCAGCAAGGGCGGAGACCGCGAAGCTGTGGAAAAAGCGATCAAAATTTGCGCCGCGAGGGACAAGTTGCTGGCCGAGGCACCGCTCTTTGCCATCGATGTGCCGTATTTCCAAAACCGGGTTGTCGCGGCTGACTCCTCCATGTCGCGGCGGATGGGCGACTATCTCGGGCCGCCCAGCCCGCAGTTCATCAAGGCGGAAGTTCTGGAAGCTCCCCGCCAACTCGCGGTCGCGGAAAGTTGGCGGGAGGATTTCCACGACAATTTCGACCGCGCAAGCTTGGGAGCCGATTGGGAGGTGGTTTCAGGCTCGTGGGAGATTCAAGACGGGAAGCTGATTGCCAAGGACAACCGGAACGACAATGTCCTTTTGCTGACCCGCCCCATGTCGGCCCTCCAACGGATCGAGTTCGTCGCCGCATCCGTCCCGCCAGGCTGGGAACAGGACCCGCAAGCCAAAGCGGGCGATGCCAGCAACCTGGCCGCGCGCCTCCACGCATCCGCCGCCAAGCCACTGAGCGGTTATACCCTTCAGTTCGGCACCCAATTCAATAGTGCCAACGTCGTTCGCCGCACCCGCGAGACGGTGCTGACCGACGCGACCGCAGCGCGCATCCAGATCGAACCCGGGCGCTTTTACAAGATCGTGGCGGAGTTCGACGGTAAGCATGTGCGCATGACCGTCGATGAGAAAACGGTTCTCGAGTATGAGGAGACAAGTCCCCTGCTTGGCCCCGGTCACGACCGGATCGGGCTCTCCTCCTCCACGCCGATGCAGGTCAAATCCGTGCGCGTGTTCACGGCCGAAGCCCGGCAAACTGAGTATTTCGACGATCCGGACACCAACTGAGTCGCACTCCATGATATCCAACCAAAGACCTTCTGAAACATTGCCGATCCATGGCAGGGAGTTGTTTGTCGATAACTCCCTGATCGCGGAGATGGACGAGGGTTTGGGCCTGCACTTGCATGCTCCTGTGGAGCGTGAGATCGCCATCGTTCATGATGCGGAATGGGAAGGCAACGTCAGCACTTTTCACACCGTCTTCCAAGACGGGAATCGCTTCCGGATGTATTATCGCGGAAGTCATCTATCCAAATATGGCGGGCAGCAACGCGCGGACCATGCCGAATTTGCCTGCTACGCCGAAAGCGGCGATGGGATCCGCTGGCAGAAGCCCTGTCTTGACGTGGTTCCGTTGGCAGGTTCCGGAGGCAATAACATCCTTTGGCAGGGCGATGGCGCCCACGACTTGGCTCCCTTCCTTGACCGTAATCCCGCGGCTGCCGATTCCGCCCGCTACAAAGCCGTTGCCCGCACCCGGATTGCCTCCAACACTTTTGGCCTGAATGCTTTTTCTTCCCCGGACGGTATCCACTGGCAACGCATGGGGGCAAAACCCGTGATTACCGATGGGCACTTTGACTCGCTCAACGTGGCTTTTTGGGATGAGAACATCAAAGCCTATGCCTGCTACTACCGGGATTTTTGCAATCGGTCCGGCGGGAATCTCCGCGATGGAACCCCCATCGGCGACCGGGCAATCAAAGTCGCCTGCTCTGATGATTTTCTGAACTGGTCGGAGGGTCGGTTTCTGGATTTCGGAGATTCGCCCGCAGATCACCTCTATACCAATGCAATCCAAATCTATCATCGTGCCCCCCATTTGTATCTGGGCTTTCCGATGCGATTTGTCCAAGTCGGCGATCCGAATGATCCGCAGGGCAATGTCTGCGATGCATTGTTTATGAGCAGCCGCGATGGCGTCCGCTTCCACCGCTGGGACGAAGCGGTCGTGAGACCGGGTTTGCGCGCCAGCCGGTGGGTTCACCGAAACAATCTCCCGGCGTGGGGACTTCTCGAAACCGCTGCCGCCGAGCCGGGGGGTCCACCGGAACTGTCGTTTTTCACATCCGAGAACTACGGGAGCGGTGATGCCTCCTGCCTGAGACGGCACACTTGGCGTCTTGATGGCTTTGTCTCCGTTCGTGCGCGGCGCCAGGGAGGAGTTTTGCGGACCCAGCTTCTCGGGCTGGACGGTGCGGGTGGCAGGCGGATCTCCGGCATCCGCGTCAATCTATCGACCTCCGCAGCGGGATTTCTCAGAGCGGAGATTTTCGGCGCGGACGGACGGACTCTTCCGGGCTTTGGAATGGAGGACAGCTTGACGTTGCGTGGTGATGGAATTGACCTGCCACTGCGTTGGAAAGGGGGAGAGGCTCCACCGGATCTTTCCGGCTGCGCGTTTGGCTTGCGGTTGGAATTGTGTGACGCGGATCTCTACGCCATGGAATTTCACCAGGATGGAAAACACCCGGAGGAAGCTTTGCATGATGAAAATACTTAATGTTGGAAGTCGGAGGGAATTGTTCGTCGACAATTATTTGATCGACCGGTTTGCGGGAGAGGCGCGGCCGCTGCTGCACAGCCCGATCCGCCGCGAGGCGGCGCTCGTAACCGATCAGCCTTGGGAAGGCTGTATGAGCGGCTTCCCGACGGTCACCAAGGGGGGGCGGGGTTACCGGCTCTACTACCGGGGATGGCAGATCGACTTGGATGATTTTGACGGAGTGAAACCCTCCCGACCTCCCACGATGTGTCTCGCCGAGAGCACGGACGGGATTCGTTGGGAGCGGGCACCCGTTGATCTCTTCGATTATCAAGGAATTACCTCGAACAGTATTATTTGGATGGGAGTGGGTGACGATCTCTGGGGCATGCACGGGTTTTCTCCCTTCCGGGATCCCAACCCGGACTGCCGGCCCGATCAGTTGTGGAAGGCCGTTGGCGGGGGATTCCGAAGGCCGCACGACGGACTGTATCTGATGGCCTCGCCCGACGGCATCAAGTGGTCTCTGGTCTCCGATCAGCCTTTTCTCTCCGGATATGCACTCGATTCGAACAACACCGTGCATTGGATGGCCGAAGAAGGCTGCTACCGGATCTTTCTCCGGCACTGGAGCGAGGGAGTTTACGCAGGCATCCGCATCATCATGACCGCAACATCCCCGGACTTGAAGAATTGGACCGAACCGGTCGAGCTGGATTTCTGCGGCAGTCCGCCCCAGCACCTCTATGACAATAATCTGGCTCCCTATTATCGTGCGCCACACATCTGGCTGGGCTTCCCAACTCGCTACATTGAGCGGCCGTGGTCACCGACAATCGAAGCGCTTCCCGAGGTCGGGCACCGCCGGTTGCGCTCGAAAATGAAAGAGCGTTTCGGCACGGGGCTGACCGAACCGCTGCTCATATCAAGCCGCGATGCCCGGGTATTTCACCGATGGGAGGAGGCCTTCATGCGCCCGGGTCTCTGCAGCGAGGGCAATTGGACCTATGGCGACAATTATTTGGCATGGGGAATGATCGAGACCGACTCGGAACTGCCCGGTGGAGGCAAAGAATTGTCCTTTTACGCCACCGAACATTACTGGCGCGAAGAGAGCACCACCCTACGTCGATGCACCCTGCGGGTGGATGGATTTGTTTCCATCAACGCCACGATGAAAGGCGGCGAGTTCGTTACCAAGCCGCTGACTTTCTCCGGCAACCGACTGTCTTTGAATATTTCGACCTCAGCTGGCGGCAGCGCCCGGGTCGAAATTCAGGACGCAGACGGGAGACCCCTGCCGGGCTACACGGAAGCGGATTGTCACGAGATTGTTGGAGACACGCTGGATTATACAGTTCGCTGGAAACACGGAACCGACGTTGGCCCTCTCAGCGACAGCCCCGTGCGTCTTCGCGTTCTTCTCCACGACGCCGATCTCTATTCTCTTTGTTTCCAACAGTGACCGGGCATTCATAGCCCAAGCACTCTGTGACTGAGGAGCAACGCCGCCAGAGGCGAAAAGAACAAGCCAGATGGTGCCTTTATTTATTTACAGCGCCTTAGACTCGGAAAATGGCTCCAAGTTTTTTTCCGAGAATGAGGCTGGCTCCAATGATGCAGACGCCAAGGAAACACATGGCCCAGACCCCCAGGGCGCTGGCAATGAAGCGGCCTTCGCCAAGGAGTTGATAGAGTTCGAAGATGGCTTTGGTGATGGGATAGTCCTGTTGTTTCTGCGCGAGGATGAGCGAGTCGCTCACTTCGAGCATGGCAAAGGAAAAGGCAAGGAGTCCTCCGGCCATGAGATTGGCCATGATGAGGGGGAGGGTGATTTTGCGAAGTGTTTTCAGCGGGGGACACCCCAGATTGTGGGCAGCTTCCTCAAGGGTGACGCTGGTTTGCTGGAAGCCGGCAGCGGCGGAACGGACCACATAGGGGAGGCGTCGGACGCTGTAGGCGATGACGAGGATGAGGAGAGGATCGTTGACGGGATTGAGGGCGGAGAAGAGTTTTCCGTCCTGGGTCATGGAAAGGTAACCAAAGGCGAGAACGAGCCCCGGCACGGCCAGCGGGAGCATGGCCATGGCGTCGAGGATCTGCCGGCCGGGCAGTTTGGTCCGGACGACAACATAGGCAATCGCGATGCCGAGGACGAGATCGACGAGCGTGGCAAGGCTGGCGTACTTCAGGCTGTTCTTGATGGAGGGGAGGGTGAAGTCATGCCCAAGGGCGGCTTGGAAATGGTCCAGTGTCCATCCGGTTGGCAGGATGGTGCCGTACCAGTCCTTGGAGAAGGCGACGAGGATGACGCCGAGGTGGGGGAGAATGGCGACGAAGGTGACGAGGATGAAAAATACCGTGCAGAAAATGGTGATGAGCGGACCGCCCTGACGGGGCCCGCCCTGGCTGGTCGCCTTGGCCATCATGGCGTGGGAGTTCCTCCCAAAGAGGTATTTGCCGCCCGCGTAGAGAATGACCGTGGAGACCAACATGACGGCCACGAGTGCGAAGGGGAACGGATTGCCGCCGATGTCTTTAATTCCGGCAAAGATTTGCACCGAGGTGACCCGGGTGTACTCGAACATGAGCGGCACTCCGAGTTCGGTGAATGACCAGATAAAGACGATGGTTCCTCCGGCGAAGAGCCCGGGCATGATGAGCGGGAGGGTGATCTTCCAGAATTTTCGTAGTCCGGTGCAGCCGAGATTTTCCGCCGCTTCCTCCATGGCGGGATCGACATTGGCCAGAGCGGCCACGACGTTGAGGTAGAGGATGGGATAAAGGTGGAGGGCGTTCATGACCACGATGCCCCAGAAGCGGCTTTGTCCCAGCCAATCAACGGGGAAATCGGGGTTCATCAGTCCGAGGGTTTCCAGGAGGGCATTGAGGGAGCCTTGTTGGCCAAGAATTTGTTTCACTCCGATGGCTCCGACGAATGGCGGGAGGATCATGGGAATGAGGACAAAGGCGGAGAGGAGCGCCTTTCCTGGAAAAAGAAAGCGGTCGGAGAGAAAGGCCAGCGGGAGGGCAATGACAATGGTCAGGCTGGTGCTGGCGACGGCGAGGAGGAAGGCATTGCGGAGCCCCTCGAGATAGATCGGATTCTGAAAGACCTCGGCGATATAGACGAGGGTGAAGGTCCCTTCCGTGGTGAAAAAGGCTCCATGAAGAGTGGAACCAATCGGCCAGGCAAAAAAGAAAAAGAAGAACAAGCCGGTGAGGGCGTAAACGAGAATGGAGAGATTTTTGCTCATGAGCGGGATCTCACGCGGAGGCGCGGAGACGCGGAGAGGGCGGGGCCGGTGAAGTTGTTGACGATGCGATGGAGACCATCCTTCAATGTGGATTCTTCGAAATTGATCAGGAGACCCACTTCAAGATTGAGGAGTTTGAGATAGGTGAGGAGTTGCTTGCTATGAACCGGAGCAAGCGTCTCGACCGATTTGAGTTCAAGACAAACCGCCTCGTTGACAATGAGGTCCGCTCGAAAGCCTTCGTCGAAAAGCATGTCCTCGTATTGAATCGGGACAACCGTCTGGCGAGCGACACGGAACCCCAATCGTTCCAGTTTCTTTTCCAAAATCGCCTCATAAACCGACTCAAACAGGCCGGGTCCTAGCTTTTTGTGAATCTCCAAGGCCGTATTGATGACGGTTCCCGTGATCTGATTCAGATCTTCAGTACTCTCTGCTCTCCGCGCCTCCGCGTCTCCGCGTGAGTTCCCCGCCTTCATTTCCCTTCCTCCGCGAGGCGTTTGGCTTCGGCGTATTGGGTCCGGAAGTGGCCACCGAGTTTTTTGGCCAACTGGACCTCATGGATGCGATCTGCGGATTTGAGGGCGGGCTTAATGTCGTCGTTCGCCGTGGCGAGATTCACTGCGCTGAGGTCGTTGAACTTTGCGGTCGCTTCGGGGGGGAAGTTGCCTTCGACAAGTGCTTTCCAGGCGGCGGCTTGTTCGTCGTGGCAATCGAGGCACATGACACGAATGATGAAACTCATGGTCTTGAAGAGCGACGAGGTCCACTCGGGGTGATAAGTGAAGAGCTTGGCCTCCTCATAGGGGAAGACGGTGGGATCGGAACGAAAGGCCGCGTATTCGGGAGCGTAGAGTTCCTTGCGGATGGGGAGGCGGCGAAGGGCGTATTTGACCGGACCGCCGGGAGCACCAATTTTGAAGTTCCAAAGTTTTTGTCCCTCCATGGAGAGAACGAATTCCATGAAAGCGACGGCGGCCTTTTTGTTGGAAGCTCCGCGGAGGAGGCCAATGGGATCGACGCCGACCGAGGATCCGCCAACCGGAGTGAAGTATTGAATTCGCGACGGGGTGTCGCCGACCTGGACGGCTTCGCTTTGGTAGCGTCCATAAAAATCGATGCTCATGCCAATGGCGGCGTCGCCGAGGGAGACATCAATGGGGACCTTGGAGGCGGCGTCGGTGAAGTATCGGGCGTTGGCCGAGGCGTGTTGAATGACCTGCAGGCCCCGCAACCAGCCAGCGGCCAATTGGGTTTCCAGTTCGGCGTCAGGGTGGAGACGGATTTCCTCCTGCATTTGTTCCTGGATGATCATCTCGAAGGCCTTGGCAGCCGAGCCGCTCTTGGTGGGATCAGCCAGAGCCACTTGCTTGCGGAAGAGCGGATCGCCCAGATCAGTCCACGCCGAAGGGATTTCCTTGACCCCCAAACGCCGGAGGGAATCGGAGTTGTAGCAAATCCCAAATGAGGAAAGCACCGCTCCGATCCAGCGCCCTTCGGGATCGTAAAAAACCTCTCCTGAGACCACGGGAGGAATGCTGTCCTCAGTGAACCAATCTGGCCGGGCGGTGAGGAGACCGCTATCGACGAGCCGGCCGGCTTCGGCTTGTTGAATGAAATCATAGGCACCACCGCCAAAAAAGAGATCAATCCCAATCCCCACATTGGAAGCAAGGAATCCCATTCGGGCCGGAGAGTCGGACCCGGGTTTGTCAAAGGTGGCGGCGGCCTCGCCGTCCCAAGTGTGGCCAGCGGATTTCCAAAAATATTCGAAGGCGGCGAAAAATTCGCTTTTGAGATACTTAGCAATTTCGCTAGTGCCGCCGGGGACCCGCCAGTCGATGCGGACACTGCGGCCGGTCGTCTTTTGGTAGGAGGCGGAAAAGGCGTGGCTAAATTCATAACGAATTTGTTCGTTGTGAGGCGTGATGATCACGACGGTGTCGTCCGCCTTGGCCAGGAGGTTTTCCTTCGGCTTAAGAGCGAAGGGGAGCGCGAGAACGAGGATCAGCGCAGCAAATACAGCCGGAATGCGCATGGAAGAAAATTATGAATTATGAATGATGAAGGCCGTGAATCAGCGCAGGGGCTTTAAACTTTCTCTTAATCCTTGAGTGCGACCACATCGCTGGGGGCGGCGCTGGCGAAGAGATCGCGATCGGTTGGGCGGCTGGAGAGGTGGGGGTTGAGTTCAAAAATCTTCAACGCGAGGTTTCCGGATTGGAAGTGGTATTGGGCCACTTCTCCGAGGTAAATGGATTCGCCGATGCGGCCTTTGATGGTATTGGGGCCATGCGGATCCGTTTGGATCGTCCAAGCTTCGGGGCGGACCGAAAGGGTGGCGGTTTCTCCGGGTTGGGGTTTCCACAAGGGGTCGCCGACCACACCGGAAAAGATGCCAATTTCGGTTTCCACCCGGATGTCTTCTCCTTCGGCGGAGGTGATTTTTCCCGGAAGGAAATTAGTTTCGCCAATAAAGTCAGCGACCACCCGGGAATGGGGGCGACGATAAACGTCTTCAGGTTTGCCGATCTGGGCAATTTTGCCGCTTTCGAGAATGGCCATCCGGTCGGAAATGGAGAGGGCTTCTTTTTGGTCGTGGGTCACGTAGATGGCCGTGAGGCCCGACTCTTTGCAGACCCGACGGATTTCGGTTCGCATTTCCAGTCGGAGTTTGGCGTCGAGGTTCGAAAGCGGTTCGTCAAGAAGGAGGGCGCGGGGTCGGATGACGAGGGCGCGGGCGAGGGCCACGCGCTGTTGTTGGCCTCCGGAGAGTTGGGCGATTTTGCGATCGGCGTATGCCTCCATCCGGACCGACGCGAGGGCCTCTTTTACCCGGGCATTTCGTTCGGGGCCGGGCACTTTGCGTTCTTCCAAGCCGAACGCGACATTCTTGGCGACGGTCATGTGGGGCCAGAGCGCGTAGCTCTGGAACATCATCCCGGTATTGCGCTTGTGCGGAGGGAGGTTGGTGACATCGTCGTTGTCAAAGAGAACCCGGCCTTCGTCGGGGATATAGAATCCGGCAATATTGCGCAGAAGGGTGGTCTTTCCGCAGCCGCTGGGTCCGAGAAGAAAGAAAATCTCGCCCGGTTCGACCCGGAGAGTAATGCCATCTAAGGCGGTATGGGAGCCGAATCGCTTCACCAAATTGTCAATGGTTATGGAAATCATGGGACGCGAAGAACGATTAGTGGGTAACGGGTTTCGCTGCAGGGAGCAATGAAAAGTGGGGACATGAAAATGGAAGAAAGGTCTCACGCGGAGGCGCGGAGAAAGGCAAGATGGGTCTGCAACGGATCGGGCGCAGCCCGAACGGCCAGGCTTTCAAGCAGGGCGTCCACAAAATCGCCGCTGCCGCCATGCAGTCGTTGAAGGACCACCTTGAATCCCAGGGATACTGCAGACTCGATTCGGTCGGCCTGTTGAAATCGGTCCGGGTCAACGAAGTAATCAAAATTGATACCGGTGACTCCATGGTTTGCAACTCGGCCTCGTGAACACAAGCAGCGAAGACTTCAAACAATTGCCCGTCTCTGAGCGGATTCAACTCGTTGAAGATCTCTGGGATACCATTGCGCCGGATGCCTCGGGCTTGGGGCTGAATTTATTTCGAGCCTTTTTCTAACCACTCCCCCGCCATCGGGAAGAAAAAAAGGCGGGAATATAGAATACCTAGATGTTCCCTGACCCCTTTGATGGAAATTGTTCGATGGACATGGAGACAATCCGGCTTTTCCCACTGGACCATCCCCACAACCCATCCTCAGGCAACGGGGTGTTCCATCGTGATGCAATCACATCCGTGTGCGAATTCGGAAAGCAAACCGTCGAGATTGCAGCTAACGAGAGCGGACGAGAGGACATCGGAGCGGATGTGGATTCGATTTTCGAACTCAATCGATTGGTTCAGGGGTGTTCGCAAACTCCCGCCAGTCCTCCTGAGGGACAAAGCCGATGCGTTTACCCGATTCCATATCAATCTCTGACCCGGTAGACGCAGAAACGACATTGACCACGGCATAGGGAATGATGTCTTCAAGGAGGGCTGCTTCGACTGCACGTGCGATATCGGGAAAGAGTGCAAATACACAGGTAGTCGGAGATTTTATATTACTGCGTATCCAATCGTTTTCCTTTTCATGGCCGATGGGAAATGGTTGACCGATGCGCAAGCAGTAACATTGCATGCTGCATTTTAAATGATAAACCCAGGCCATGTTTTCGCCGAAAAGTTTGGTGCAGGCGTAGATGTTTGATGGCCTTGCCGGGCCGTCGGTTGGACAGGAATCGCGTTCGGCCACACCCAACATGGTGGTAATGCTGCTGACAAAAACCATGCGTTTCACACCGTTTTCCCGCATGGCTTCGAACAAGTTCGTTGTGCCTCCAATATTCACATCGAACATCAGCTTGCGATAGGCTTCGGATTCTGGAAAAATCGATTCCTCATCCGCTTGCGGTCGCGCAATTGCCAAATGAACCACCGCAGACGCACCCTGCACCAATTTATAAACTTCTTCTTTGGATGTAAGATCCACAGCTTCCACATCCAAGCCGTCAACCTGCCCCGTTGCTTTGTCCGAAAGATGTAAATTCCATCCCGCCTTGTTAAGCATGGGAACAATCTTTTGCCCGATACACCCCATTGCTCCAGTGACAACGATGCGTCCGCGGTTCGCAATACTCTGCGTTGAGGATCTCACATCAATACTAGAGGACAAATGAGTGTTCACAACGATCTGATTAGGCGGATTCCGAGAACACGGCAATATCAATCGCGCGTATTTAAATTTTGTAATTTCCACTTGAAAAAAAAATTATTCTGATATTCGTAATGTTGTGAAAATATAGCAGTATGAACTTTCCCGATCTAATGATTCGATCTGAGCGTTCCCGGTTTAAATCACACCTTCTCACTTGTTTGGGTGGAGAGTGGCCGGAGCCGTGTCCGCTGAACCCTCGTGTCGTAGAAAAGATTCAGAGGGAGGACCACACACTTGAGAAGGTCGAATATCAGGTCGAGCCTGGAGAGTGCGTCACTTCGTATGTGCTGGTTCCCAACAAACCTATTTGCGCACCAACCCCCGCAATCGCTGTTTGGCATCAGCATAACGGGGAACATCAGTTTGGTAAAAGCGAGCCTGCCGGATTGATGGGTTCTCCTATACACCATACCGGCGTTGCGCTTGTTCAAGAGGGCTATATTGTGATTTGCCCGGACGCAATCGCTTTTGAAGAACGGCGGGATTCCACTAAGAAAAACTTAGACTGTGAGCGCTTCATTTTTCAAAACTATTTAATGCGAGGCAAAAGTCTAATTTGGAAGAATATTTTGGATATGCGAAGGGCTGTAGATTACTTATCCTCACGAGAGGATGTCGATAAAGATCGGATCGGTTGCTATGGGCATTCGCTGGGATCTACTTTCGGCTGGATGGTTGCGCCGTGGGAAGACCGCCTGAAGTGTATTGTCGGTAACTGCTGTTTACCAACCTACGAAGCGATGGAAAATGAGAAAATAGTTCATTCATTTTCCAACTATGTCCCAGGACTCTTTCAGTTTGGAGACACTCCCGAAATCGTCTCTTTAATCGCGCCGAGGCCATTACATCTCAACTTCGGCGAGTTGGATGCAGGTAACCCAATCAATGCTGTCAAAGAGGCTTTAAGAAGGATAGCAAATGTATATAAGTCGTCGGATGCCTCAGAAAATTTCTCCTATTTGATCGAACAGGGAGTCGGTCATACCCTGACTGCAAGAATGTGGGAAGAAGCCAAAGCAAAGTTTCAGAAGCACCTGTAGCAGGCGGTTTAGTATGAAAATAATATCAGAGCAGACCGATATTAGCATTTGGACCTGCCGCAGTTGCTCGTTTCCTCGCTATTTCCCGTGGGTGACTATTCCGAACACAGACTGGCGCAGGGACGCGGAAAATATGGTTTAAATGGACGATCAGGAAACTATGATTATAAAACCCATTCGTCTTGGCCTGATTGGCTGCGGCATCCGATTGCGTAGTGTATTGCGGCTTTTGATGCAGTGTGCTCCCGCTGGAGTGCTGCAAGTGCGCTCTGTTTTCGACCCCGATGAAAGAGCGCTGCAAGAGCTGAGCCTTGTGCTGGGACAGGAATTTTTGGCGGGAGATCGACCGGCAGCGGTCTGGGAGAGTCCGGATGTGGACTGGGTTCTTATCGGCTCATGGAACGCCCTCCATGCGCAGCAATCCATTTGTGCCCTGCGGGCGGGGAAGGATGTTTTTTGTGAAAAACCTCTAGCAACTACATTCGAGGACGGCTTAGCCATTCGTGACGCCGTCGCCGAATCTGGTCGGACTTTTGCGCTGGGACTTGTTTTGAGATATTCTCGTCACTATCAAAAAATCCGTGAGATTCTTGATTCTGGGAGACTCGGGAAGTTGATCTCCATGGAGTTCAATGAAACTCTTGCATTTAATCATGGAGGGCACATCTACGGGAACTGGCGCAAGGAGAGCCGGGTTTCCGGAGGACACATGCTGGAGAAGTGTTGCCACGACCTCGATTTGGCGAATTGGTTTGCAAATTCTCTTCCCATGCATGTCGCGAGTTTTGGGGGGAAAGATTTTTTTGTTCCGGAGAATGCGGAGCGTATGGATGAGATCGGCCCCAATGCTGAGGGAGTTCCGGCTTACAAAAGTTGGTCTAAGACCTGCAATGACCCAGACCATCCTTTTTTGAGCGGCGGGGATGTGTTGGACAATCAGGTCGTCATTCTCGAATACGCCAATGGCGTGAGAGCCTCTTTCCATGCGAACAGCAACGCAGGTATTCCAGAGCGGCGATTTTATATTCTAGGGAGCCACGGGAGCCTGCGGGCAGATCTTCTGAGTGGCTCGATTGAAGTGTGTGAGATCGGGTGGGAGACGAGGATCGAGACGATCGCCTTAGGCGAGACGGATGGGCATGGCGGAGGAGACGAAATTATGGCGCAGGCCCTCTATCGCACCATGCGCGAACAGGAATCCCCGCTGGCATCCGTCCGGGAGGGATTGTGTTCAATGATTGTGGCTCTGGGGATCGACCAGGCTTGTCGAGAAAAGCGGGTTATCAATCTTCACTCTCAATGGCTTGACGCGGGAGTGCTGAAGGCGGAGGACAAGCCGAAACCCTAAACAACCAAGATACAAGTTCTTGCTCCCTCGACGTATCCCGGAAGCTCCGAGGCGGGATTGGGTGCATAAATGTTGGCCGGGGTGTAGATTGCGTTGACCATCGCCACGCGGAAGAGTCCGTGAATGAGCTCCCGGAAGTGACGCTTGCTCCTGCGTCCGTAGTTTTTTCGTGGAGAAAACCCAGAAGAATGCTCGGGGTGATCTCGGCAAGCCGGTTGCCTTTGAACCACGGCTCAATGGGCCTGCCTTTTTTCGCGTGCCGCAGTTTTTCCGGCGTTCTTGGATCCAAAGCATCGACAATGGCCGAGCCGATAAATTGGCGCAACCGGGAAAACCTGTCAGCCACTGCCAGGGGAACATTGCTTGCGGAACTACGGATGAGATACGCGCGAACAGCCTCCCTGACATCTCCGCTGCCTGCGGTCGAGCCGATTTTGATTCCTGGGCTGTTTTGGGGTGCATCTCCGTCATCAAAGGGGTCAGGCCTTGCGTATTGAGAGCCTGTCCGAGAATAGCGAAGCAAGGCAGATAGAGGGAAGGGCGGGAAAAAAGTCCGGGCATGAAGCGCAAAAAACGCTGCCATGCCCGAAATCGACAGGTTATAATTTTGTTACGACACAAAAACAATCTGAACGATGAACAAGATTATACTGATTCAAGACCACCTGCGTCCAGCCCTTCCGAAAGTTTTGGGGTGCAAAGATTATGCGCAGCAGGAGCAACTTTTGGTGAGGACAGACAAGATATTGAGGGAGAGCGGGGTTGAGCGGCTTTTTGTGAGGTTGAGCTTGGATCGGTATGGGAAGACCAAAACTGCGAGCCCGGGAAATCTGGTGAGGCAGAGCGCAAGAAGCGAAAAGGCACTGCGCTGCACGGTGCTCAAGAATCTCCTCGGGGAAGATTTTCGGGAGATGAGCGTGAGATTGGCGCAATGCGAGTTATTTCGGTGGTTTTGCCGATTGCCAGAACTGGAGACCGTGAGGGTCCCCGGAAAAAGCTCGCTGCAAACGTATGCGAACTGGCTGCCGCACGAGGAGATGGAGAAGGTGCTGGCAAAGTTGAGGGAAGCAATGGCCGACGAGTCGCGAGCGCGGGAGATGGGTTTGGAGGAGGAACTCGATCTGGCCGTGACGTGGGTGGATACGACATGCCTGAAAGCCAACGTTCACTTTCCGGCAGACTGG
>Ga0222659_1000355_pt1 | contig 29427 bp, 23 predicted proteins | sample AntAcemetagen547_FD_179850 | JGI IMG/M metagenome (GOLD analysis project Ga0222659, IMG submission 179850) | Saline water microbial communities from Ace Lake, Antarctica - #547 | ecosystem: Environmental > Aquatic > Non-marine Saline and Alkaline > Saline | place: Antarctica: Ace Lake...
CAGGGTATTTTTTAAAAGCCGTTTGCGTGGCAGTTAAATGAACATCTACTTTTGTATTGAGATCACCTGCTATTGCGCCGTGCAACCATTTGGCCTCCATATTCACCTTTCGATCAACTTTGGAAGTTAGGATGGCAGAATTAAACGAAAGGTCTATTTTTAATCGATTCGGTTTAACGGTTTCAATTTTGATGGATTTATAAAAAGATCTGTTCCCAACACCGACGCGAATGCTGTAGTTTCCTGTCAGATCTTCCTGATTTGTTGATGTTCTAAAATCGTATAGACCATTGAGTGATTGCGTGGCAATTTGTTCATCAACAACGATTCCTTTTGGATTAATCAATTGAAAAGTGACAGGGTGACTCGCCGGCAATAAATCAGCCTTATCCTCAAGCATAAAAGAAACATAAACACTATCACCAGGCCGCCATACTCCGCGCTCGGTATAAATAAACCCTTTTATTCCGTGTTGCACTGTTTCTCCAGAAACATCAAATTTACTAAGCGATAGACTCTCCCCATCTTTCAATTTTAGATAGCCTTTTTGACCGTCTTTTTCAACAATCAAAACAAAAGGTTTTTGATCCAAATGCGTGATTGACATCCCCTCGCTATTCGAGTTGTCTTCACCCAATACCTGCTGTTGAAAGTCATAAAAAGTGATTTTCGCACCTGAAATTGGCTCTGTGGTCGTCAGATCAGTCAAAACAACGTGCATAGACTTGTCGGCACCTGCTTTTGCAATGATTCCGAAATCAGAAATTAGAATATTTCGAGCGATTGATAAATTTGAATAAAAGGCATCCTTACACGGATCGCTGCGCTCCTTATAATACGCTTCATAATCATAGTCGTAATCATCATAATAATAATCGTAATCATAATAATCATAGCCCCCATCCCAATCGGCCTCGCTCCAAGGCTCATTCGAAGCTGTAAAACTAAACGGAGTCAAGGATTCATCTTTCGGTTCACCATCAGAGCAAGTGTAAATCGAGTATTCTTTTTTGGCCTTTAATTCTACACGATAAATAGCGCCCAGGTCAACGTTCACATACTTTGATAAGTCGATTGAAAAATTATTCCAATTGTGCAAGTCCAAGTTTCCATCAGGATTTAAATCCACTCGTTCCTCATAAACTTCACGCGCTACTCTTCTGAGTTGATACGTTCCATCATAATTATTGACTTGTAAAAATTGGATCATATTCTCTTCATAGATCTTTGTAATTGTTAGATCAACGGCGGATAAATTAATGGCTGAAAAAGGGAAATGGGCATTGGATGTTTTAGGCACGATATTTCCTTCTCCAACCAGTTCTAACTCTGGTGCAATGTCATCAAAATAGAGTTTATAAGACTCACTCGAGTTTAATCGATCGCCTTTCGTATTTTGAATGCCTGCAGAAATCTCCAGTCGATCCTTTCCGATTATCCTTTCATTCGGATAAACCATTACCACTTGACCATCAGCGACAAGTGTCACATCATGTTCTTTCAAATAAATCAATCCTTCTAAAAATTGAGAAGAACTCAAAGGATCTGAAAAATGAATTTTAATGTATTGAACTGGGGCGTGGAATACTTCGTAATCCATCACAACAAACTCATCCTTACCCGGAATTTTAATCTTCTTCTCTCCTCTTTTATCGATTCCCATAGGATCGCCATCCCAGCTAATAACCAAGTTTGTCCGAACGTTTGTTCTTTCGATATTTTCAATGGTGAAGCCGTATACATTCTCGCTCTGCTTCGTTGTTTTAATCGTGAGTTCTTTACCTTCTTGAGTCGCTGAAATAATTGCATTTACTTTTGCACTATCTACGCTGCCTGTAAACGAAATCTGTCCAATGAGTCGCTGTTTAGAAAAATCGGATTCACTATACGATTGAAAGCGTTCAATCTCAACATTAAAATTCTTTTTAATCGTTCTGAAATTGAAATCAAAGACCGATAAGTCTTCTTTCACATCCATGATTTCTCCAATTTGAACAGAAGCTTTGTACCGAATTCCTGCTACCAAAGGTTCACTCGGAGTAAACGCTATAGTTTGATCATCAACCCAGCTTACAGTTCCTTCAGCTGCAGGCGATAATTCAAATAAATCAGCATCCGTTAGTTGCTTTTCTGGCTCAATGCGTTGATTGAACTGAACTTTAATCGGTGCATCAGAAGCGATTGTTCCGCCTGTAAAAGCTGAAATATACTGTGCAAATTCAGGATTAATTTGAACATGTTCTCCTTGATTTGTTTCTTTAGAACCAGAACAGTTTGCAAAAATGAAACCAATAAAAATAAAATAGACGTAATTTTTCACAATACAGGTGTTAGATTAGTTGGGCTAATGTAAGTGGAATTCGTTAAAAAGGCGGAAGAAATATAAATCTATTAACATAAAGTTATTATCCGAAGAAGAAGAACAATTATTTGATTAACCCGTGTAGGTTTCTATTCCATCCTCTGTAATGATACGTGTTTCTATCTTACCGGCGATTCGTGAAAAAATAACGTCAAATTTGATCCCATTCCCCATATCCATGGACAAGAGTGCATAATCTGGATAATCTTCAGCTGTTAAATCTGCTTTGCAAAAAGGACATGAAAAACGGATGCTTTCACCAATTGTGAAGGCCAAGGGAGGAATATGCTCAAAAGAGTAATTCCCAATTTTCGAGTCCATACGTATCAGTCCTTGCTCACCAGATAAGCGGTTGGTAACCAATTCAATACTATCATTTTTCATAACAGTATGGTGGCAATGAGGACAGGCGAAGTTAAAGTTGCTCAATTCCATACCTAAATCATTTGCAATAATTTACGACATCTTTTTGAAATGGCAAGACTAAAATTAAAATTTAGTCCACTTAGATGATTATTTCGCTTTCACGAACAGGGCTCATGTACTTACCACCTGGATAATTATCGTTGTAATCAAAATTGAGCCAAACAAAACCTTTACTGTCTTCAAAATAGAAGATAGATTTCCCTTTTGACTCTTCAATAAAAAATACATTTTTCAGCAAGTAAACCACCATTTCAAGATCTTTTTGATCTCCTATTTTGACCTCTGGATACATATGACCAATTGTTTTTCCATCCTGCACTAAAGAGGTGCGAACGAGTCTTACCTCGCCTCCAATTGACTTAATTGCGGCAGCCATCATGATAGAATAATCATCACAATCCCCCTTAAAAAGGTTGTCATCATTCAGTTGCTTAATGGTATTCGAAGCACTTGAATAGTAATCCTCATTTATGGGATCAAAAACATAAACCCATTGACTGTAGATCTCTTTAAAGACACTAAAATACTGCACCCATTTCCTATTTTTAGAGAGGTGCGCATCCTCTTGAAAGTGTTTTACAGCAATACTGGTCGAATAATTTCGAACTGCAGGGTCTTTATAATCAATTGCCTCGCGGAGTTCCTTTTCCTTTTTAAAGAAAGTATCGTTTGTTTGAAATTTTTGACGGAGGGAATTTTCAGAGAGGTCATAGAGCAATTGCGAATAATCATGATACAAATTTTCGAGAGTGTAAACGTTCGAAAAATTTGTAATCGTGAGGACTATGAGTCCTGTGATTAAAATACCATAAACGACCAAGCGCAACTTCTTGAGCAAATAATAAGTGGCAAAAAAGATGGCGAGAAACAAAATAACATGATCTAGGCGCAGGCCCCAAATCTCAAGTATGGGAAAGTATTTATCCAATAAAATGAAAAGCGGCATTGAAAGCACAGCTGATACAACGCCCAAAAATAAAATGGTCGTTCCGTTATTTTTAGATTCTTTCTCTTCTTCCACGGTTCAAATTTAGTGAATCTCAATCGACTAGATTCAAAAAAAATGAAGCGTCTATTATTTGAATGCAGCAGTCGAGCATTCGGACTGTTAAAATCTCAATTTGCTTCTCTTAAAATGCTATCTTTGTTTAAGACTCTAATTAAATAAAAAAGATATGAAACAAATCACAGTTATTGGTGCGGGAACAATGGGAAATGGAATTGCGCATGTATTTGCACAAAACGGTTACAAAGTGAATCTCGTTGATCTTTCGCAATCAAATTTAGATCGAGCAATTGCAAAAATTGGCTCTAATTTGGATCGAATGGTGGCGAAAGAAAAAATCACCAGTACGGACAAAGACAATACGCTCGCGAATATCACTTGTCATACTGATTTGAAAACGGGTGTAAGTGGTGCCGAATTGGTGGTAGAAGCGGCGACAGAAAATGTTGATTTGAAACTTAAGATTTTTAAAGATATTGATGACAATACGAGTGCAGATTGCATTCTAGCAACAAATACCTCTTCTATTTCTATTACAAAAATTGCAGCAGTTACAAGTAAACCTGACCGTGTAATTGGGATGCATTTTATGAATCCTGTTCCAATCATGAAATTGGTTGAAATCATTCGTGGGTATTCTACTTCAGATGAAGTTACAAAAACCATCATGGAAATTTCAAAATCATTGGATAAAGTTCCTGTCGAGGTGAATGATTACCCTGGTTTTGTTGCGAATAGAATTCTGATGCCAATGATCAATGAAGCAATTATAACTTTAAATGAAGGAGTTGCGGGCGTTGAAGAAATTGACACGGTGATGAAATTAGGTATGGCGCACCCAATGGGGCCTTTGCAATTAGCTGACTTCATAGGTTTAGATGTATGTCTGGCGATTATGAATGTCCTTTATTCAGGATTAGGAAATGATAAATATGCACCATGTCCATTATTGGTTAATATGGTAACTGCTGGTAAATTAGGTGTTAAATCTGGCGAAGGTTTTTATAGCTGGGGTCATGGAACAAAAGAATTGATTGTTGCTGATAATTTTAAGAAATAATTTGCCCTTGACATGCAGCTGATTAGACAGTATAAACAAACCTTAATGTACGTGACGCTTTGTCTCGTGCTAGGTTTGTTTGTGGGGTATGCGCTGCATTTAGAAATTGAAAAGGAAAGCATACGCTCAAGTGTTAAAACGCGAATTTTTGCAGGACTTGACCGATCCGAATTAGTTTTTATTTCGTTCGACAAGAAGTTTGATCCATCTTTTAAATGGAAAGATGATCGCGAATTCAGTTTGAACGGACGTTTTTACGACATTGTAGAAATTACAGTTGAAGAAAATCAAAAAGGCTATTGGTGTTGGTTGGATACAGCTGAAAGTGAAGTGGAGGAAAAAATAAATGATCTTTTTAACCTCAAAATCAAGGACAATCCAAATCAAAAGAATCGGGAATTCGTCTATCAATCATTTTTGCATTCACTCTATTTCCATCCCCCAGAATCGCATCTTTGTTTAAAATTTGCCACCGAACAATTAGAGATCAAATCGATTACAGAACGTTTATCCGATCTCAGCCCATCACCCCCATGTCCTCCTCCAGAGGAATGTTAAATCATAAACCAGGACTTTCTAAGTAAGACCTATTTAGTTTGAATCTAAAGACTTTTAAAGACTTTAGAGCATGTTTTATTTAACATTATTAACATGAAAAAATCACTCCTATTAATAGGATTAATGGTGGGTTGGATTCAAATATCTAACGCCCAAATTCTCACAATCGTGAACGAGCAAACGGGAGAGCCGTTGCAGGATGTTTCCTTAATGAGCAATCATCCGAATTACATTGAAATGACAAATGCGGAAGGGCAAATCGATCTTTCAAATTTTACCGAATCTACAGCGATTCAAATCTTTCTATTCGGTTATAAAAAAGAAGTCAAATCCTACGCCGATTTGGCGTCAGGCAATTTGACGCTCCAATTGATTCCTTTCGAATTTAGTGGAGATGCAATCATAGTATCTGCAAGTAAGTGGGGACAAAATTCGGAGAATATCTCATCACGCACCGCCTATATGGATCAGCGCGTGTTAACACTTCAAAATCCGCAAACAACGGCCGACCTTCTTGGCAATTCAGGTGAAATATTCATTCAGAAAAGTCAGTTAGGTGGCGGAAGTCCAATGATCCGTGGTTTTTCAACAAATCGTCTACTGTACACAGTTGATGGCGTACGAATGAACAACGCGATTTTCAGAGGAGGAAATATTCAAAATGTGATTTCATTAGACGCCTTTGCTATAGAGCGGACGGAAATCGTATTTGGACCAGGATCGGTGATGTATGGCAGTGATGCGATTGGTGCAGTTATGAGTTTTCAAACCTTAAAACCTGAATTCTCATACACCGCTAAACCCTCAATTTTCGGATCAGCGACAACACGTTATGCATCTGCTACAAATGAAAAAACCATGCATTTTGATGTGAATATCGGTTTTCAGAAATGGGCCTTTTTAACGAGTTTTTCATCCAATGAATTTGGTGATCTAAAAATGGGAAGTTTTGGACCTTCCGAATATTTGCGTCCATTTTATGTTCAGCGAATAGACAGCACAGATGTTGTGGTGACCAATGAAGATCCAAGGATTCAGAATCCAACTGGATACTCTCAATTCAACCTCATGCAAAAAATCCGTTTTAAACCTTCCAAAAATTGGATCTTCGAGTATGGGTTTCATTATTCAGAAACTTCGTCCTATTCGAGATACGACCGCCATATCCGCTATAAAAATGGACTTCCCCGTTATGGCGAATGGAGTTACGGTCCACAAAAATGGATGATGAACAATTTGAGTATGGCTAACACACGTTCAACTCCTCTCTATGATCAATTAACCGTTCGTTTAGCACAACAGTCATTTGAAGAAAGTAGAATCAGCAGGGACTTCAATAAACCAAACCGAGAGACCCGCGTTGAAACCGTTTATGCCTATTCCTTAAATATTGATCTCTACAAATCGATTGGAAAACGAAATACAATTTCTTACGGTATCGAAACGGTTTTGAATGATGTAATTTCGAGAGGGATAGATGAAAACATCAGCACAGGAATAGCTACAAACGGAGCAAGTCGCTATCCCCAAGCAACTTGGGCATCTTATGGTGCTTATCTTGCGAATCAATTCGAGCAATCCAATCATTTTATTGTAAATACGGGTGTGCGCTATAATCAATTTACGGTAGACGCAGTCTTTGATCCAACTTTCTATGATCTTCCTTTTACGGAAGCATCCCTTAACAACGGAGCTTTAACGGGAAACCTTGGTCTTGTGTACAAGCCGACAGAAAAGTGGGTCATTAACACAAATTTAGCTACTGCATTTCGTTCCCCAAATGTTGATGATATGGGAAAAATATTCGATTCTGAACCTGGTTCAGTCGTTGTTCCAAATCCTAATTTAGAAGCGGAATATGCTTATTCAGGAGAATTAGGTGTCTCCAAATATTTTGGCGATTATTTAAAAGTAGATCTTACAGGCTATTATACCTATCTGAATAATGCATTGGTGCGTAGAAACTTCACGTTAAATGGAGCCGATAGTATTGAATATGCTGGTGAATTAAGTCAAGTTCAAGCCATCCAAAATGCGGCTACAGCAACAGTCTTTGGAATTCAGACCGGTTTTAGTCTTTCACTAAAATCTGGATTTGGACTTTCAAGTCGATTCAATTATCAAAAAGGAGAGGAAGAATTGGATAATGGGATGGTGAGTCCTTCGAGACACGCCGCGCCATGGTTTGGAATTACGCGAATGACCTATACGTATAAGGATCTGCGATTCGAACTAAATTGTCAATATTCGGGAGAAAAGTCATTCATCCAATTACCTGCAGAGGAACAAAGTAAGGATTATATCTACGCTATAGACGGTGATGGAAATCCGTATTCACCGGCATGGTATACGATCAACTTAAAAGCCGCCTATAAGATCAATAGTTTTCTACTTTTGAGTGCAGGAGTTGAAAACTTAACAGATCAGCGTTACCGCTCTTATAGTTCGGGAATTGTTGCGCCCGGGAGGAATTTGATTTTCTCATTGAAGGCCAGCTTCTAAGACACATTATCAATCAACGAGAAATGCTCATCTTATATAAGGTGGGCATTTTTTATTAGGTGATGCGAACGCCCATGACACAGATATCGTCCGTTTGATCCCTTTCTCCTCGCCATTCCGTGACTTGATTTTTCACAATTACCAATTGTTCTTCCATATCAAGTTTATAGATTTTCTTGAAAAGTTCCTCCATTCGGTTATACGTATACTTTTTATGTCGGGGACCGCCAAATTGATCGGGAAAACCATCTGATGAAAGATAAATCACGTCTCCTTTTTTTATTTCTATTTCAACATTGGTATAAAAATGTGAGATTTCATATTCCAAACTAATTCCAATTCGATCCCCTTTCAAGACAATCATTTCATCATCTTGAATCAGGTATAACGAATTATTTGCCCCTGCAAATTCGAGTATATTGGTTTGCAAATCAATACTACATAAAGCGAGGTCCATTCCATCAAAAAGGTCTGCTTTACGATCAGCAGTTTGACCAAAAGCCAATGACAAACCCACTTGTAAAAAGTTCAGGATTTGAGATGGAAGTGTGAGACCTTTTTCATTTACAGCTTGATCTAATAAATTTCTTCCAATAATACTCATCATTGCTCCTGGAACACCGTGTCCTGTGCAGTCCACTACAGCAAAAAGAATCTTATTCTGTGTTCGGTCCACCCAATAAAAATCACCACTTACAATATCTTTCGGTTTAAAATAAACGAAGGAATCCGTCAGGAGCTGATGCATAAAACTTTTGTCGGGTAAGATCCCTTTCTGCAGTCTTTTTGCATAATTGATACTTGCTGTGATATCGCTATTTTTCTGTTCTAATTCTTCTGTACGAAGTTTCACTTTTTCCTCTAGGGTAGCATATAGCTTCTCATTTTCAATGGCCGTTCCGATATAAGATGCCAGGGTCTTAAGGATATCAAGATGATAGTTTTGATAAGCATTGAATTTAAAACTTTGAATCGTAATGATGCCCACCATTTTATCGTTGACAATCATGGGATAAAAGAGCAATGAATTTGGCATTTCCCCCTGAAGAACCTGAATTTCCTTCACGTATTTATGATACTCGCTTCGATTGTCATTTAGGAAAATTTCCTTTCTATTTTGGATGCACCATACATTATAATTATCCACTTCATTCATTGAGATACTGAAAGGCTTGCACCTCAAACCTTTTTCGATTGTGTATTGAAAATGAATCTGGTTCGCCTCTTCGTCATACAGTCTGACCGCGAAAATCTCAGCATCCATCAACAAACCTACTTTTTCGTATAAGAGGTGGAAAATTTTATCGAGATCGAGAGAAGAAGAAATTAATTGTCCTATGTCGCTCAGCATCCGAGTATTGAAATAATTTACCTCCAATTCTTCTTTTTGCTTACGAACTTCAAGTGTTCTTCTCGCAATTTGGTCTTCCATATTTTCGTAAAGTCCAGCATTCTCCATTGCAATTGCGACAAAACTTGCTAAACTCTTCACCAGACTCACTTGATATTCATCATAAGCATTTTTCTCAAAACTTTGAACAGTAATTACGCCGATCACATTACCGCGAATCACAAGTGGTAGATAGATAATTGATAAGGATTGCTCACCAGCTATTGGGTCAACGTATTCGATTCCAGCGATAAAATTGGGAAATTCTGTATTAAAATCTCCCATTATAATTTCTCGGTTTTCTTTAAAACAGAGAGTGGCCAAGCGAGAATCATCATCTAAATCAAAGGATAAATTGTCCAGCGGACGACCCTTTTCAAGAAGATGAGGGAAAACGAGTTTTTTATGCGACTTATCTGGAATTGCGATACCAAATATTGCTGCGTCCATCAATTTATTGATATTATCATAAACTTGGTCAATAATTTCAGGGATTGAATGCGTAGCGGTAATTTGCAAGCCAATTTCACTCAACAATCGCGCATTATCATACGTTTTAATTAAATTTTCTTCAACCAATTTTTGATCTGTAATCTCCCTTGTAACGATACTAAAACCAACTATTCTATCGCCCGTCAAATTCCATTTAATTCTGGCGCGCTGTCCAACCCACATCAACTTACCTTCTTTGGTTATTGTTCGAAATTCAATATAGGAAGTTTGTTGATGATTACGGACTTGATTTTTATAATGTTCATCTACGCGATCCTTATCACGTTGATCAATCAAACTTAGAAAATGGGTTTGTTTAATTTCTTCCTTTGAATAACCCAATGCATCCGACATTAAATCATTTACAAAAACAAACCTTCCTTCGACATTAATCTCATAGATCATATCAGTAGATCCTTCTACCAATCTTTCGTATTGCTCCTCCAATTGCTTAATGTCTGATATATCGGTAGCCACACTAATATATTTTACTTGCTCGCCCCTTTCGTTATAGATTGGCGTCACATTGATTGAAATCCAATATGTATTATTCGTATTACGATTGATACTGTTTTGCTCAATTGTAAAAGGTTTACCTGATGAATAAAGTTGATCTATTTGATTTTGATCATCCTCAGAAATAGCGGTTCCATTGTAGATTTCACCAATTTTCTTACCCACCACATATTCAGATTCGAGTCCTGTTAATTTTATAAAGCCGTCATTTACCCAAATTATTTCTTTGGACATATTAAAAATCACGATAGAATTTGTTGTTTTACTCGCCACAAGCGAAAGTTCAAACAGTTCTTGCGCTACTTTTTGCTCTTCTGTAATATCGTGTGAGATAACTACGTATCGATCTAGGTTTTCTTCTTCATTTAGAATGGGAGTAATGTGTAAGCGTGTTAAAAAAGGCACATTATTACTTGCATATTGGGTAAGTCTTGACTCAAAAGCAATCTTTTCATCAAAGATTTTACGATTCATTTGTTTAACTTGCTCTTTATCGGTCAACTGTCCGCCAAGCAGTTCATAAGGCGTCTTGCCAACAGCCTGACTTTGTTTGAATCCAAATTTCAATTCAAAAGCCTTATTCACCCATTCAATTCGATCATCTTTTCCGGCAATCATGACCATCTGCTCGATATTGGCCGCCACAATTGACAATTTTTGGAGTTCTTCTTTTTGATATTTTAATTGGTCGTATAGTTTCGAACCTTTGATGAGGCGGCGATAGAGAACAAAAAGGAAAAAACAAGTAATGATTAAGCCTAAAGCGATCGAACGAATGAGTAATTTATCATTTTCTGATTGCAAATGTTTTTCTCTCAGCCGGGCAATTGCATTCTCTTTTTCTTGCTTTCTAAGTTGCTCTTCAAGGACTGTTTTAAACTGACTTTTGCGGCTTTCTTCACCTAATTTATAGATCGAATCGTTTAGGTTTCTTGCGAGCACTATATAATTCGCTGCATTTTGAAAATCTCCAACTTCATAGTATGATTGCGAGAGGACAGTTAAATTATCAGATCGTTCTTTATTATAGTGAAAGGTCGAAGCTATACGAAGTCCTTTTTGAGCAGACTCAATGGCCTGATGAAAATCACCTTGTTTTAATTGTAAACCCGCTATATAAGAATAGATATAAGATATCCAAACATTATTGTTGTCGCGCTGGGCAATCTCCATTCCTTTTTTAGCATACTTCAACGATTGTTGATATTCTCCCTTTATGATATAGTAATCCGCTAAAAAAATTGAAATTACTTGACTTGAATCACTAAATTCATCAATATCCGGATGACTCTGTACACGCTGATAATAAAAAATTGCTCTTGAAGTGTCGCCGATTAACATGTAATTTTCTGCTATTCGACCGTAGATATCAAGTTTTTTATAAATCTGCATCCTGTTCTCACCCAACATAAGAGAGAGGTGATAATATTGAATCGCTTCCTGATAATCACCAACAGAAGCGGACATGAACCCCATATCTTCAAGCAATTTGCCTTGAACATTTTTGTCGTCTAATGCGACCGCCAATTTCATAGCCTGATTCATATTATTAAAAGCCTCAACCACATTCACATTGAGAAAAAGGAAAATTTGACCAAGCAAAAGACGCGCCTTCATCTCACCTTCCTTGTATTCAATTTTTCGCGCAAGTTTTACCGAAAGTAATCCATATTCTTTGGCCTTATCCGCGTCAGAATATTGAAAGATTGCAGTAATTTGATTCAGTACATCCACTTTTTCGGGACTTTGATTCAATTCGGAAAGGCGAACGATTAAGGAATCAACTTTATCGCTTTTTTCAGGATCTTGGGCAAAAGCAGGAAAAGACGAAAGAAAAAACACGATACAAAGGGTAGACCGCTGAAACCATTCGCATAGCACAGGTGAAAAAAAATAGTCTTTGCTTCGGTTATTGGTCACAGAAGCTAATATACAGAATTATTCAGATTCTATTCTTCTAGCCATGCATTTTATTCGCACGACGGCATAAAAAAACCGTCTAAGAAAATCTCAGACGGTTTTAGCTATAAAAAAAATTAATTACTCACCTTTTACTTCAAAGTGGAACGTTTGTTTCACTTCTTTGTGAAGGTTTGCAACAGCTTCATAAGTACCAATTTCTTTAATTGATTCTTCAGTCATTTTAATCGATTTACGATCGATATCAATACCTTGAGCCTTCAATGCATCCGAAATACCTACTGTGTTAACAGATCCAAAGATTTTACCATTTTCACCAACTTTCGCGATAACTGCAATAGTTAATCCTTCCAATTTAGCGGCAATAGCAAGCGCTTCGTCTTTAATTTTAGATTCTTTGTGAGCACGTTGGCGCATCACTTCAGCATGCGCTTTCTTTGCTGATTCTGTAGCTAGAGCAGCGTAACCTTGAGGAATAAGGAAATTTCTTCCATATCCGTTCTTTACAGTTACCACTTCATCTTTATATCCTAGCTTGTCTACGTTCTTTTTTAATATGATTTCCATTACAAGGGAATTTAAATTCAACAATAAGATTATTTCATTAAATCGGCAACATAAGGAAGGATAGCAAGGTGACGAGCACGTTTCACAGCCTTATTTACTTTTTTCTGAAATTTTTGTGATGTTCCAGTCACACGTCTTGGTAAAATTTTACCTTGTTCGTTGATGAACTTCAACAAGAAATCTGGATTTTTATAATCCACATATTTGATTCCGCTTTTCTTAAAACGGCAATATTTCTCCTTCTTAATCTCAATGCTAATGGGAGTTAAATATCTAATCTCTGAATTTGACATTTTAATTCTTTTTTTTAATTAAACACTTTGTGAATTATGCTTTTGCAGCATTTCTTGTTTTCTCAGCAAATGCAACGTGATCTTTCTCCATTCGCACAGTTAAGAATCGCATGATTCGCTCGTCACGTTTAAACGCAACTTCAAGTCGCTGGATCAAATCACCAGGAGCTTCAAATTCAACAAGATTGTAAAAGCCATTCGATTTTTTCTGAATTTGGTAAGCCATTTTTTTGAGGCCCCAAAATTCTTTGTGTTTAATCGCTCCTCCATTGGAGGTGATAAAATCTTCATACACTTTTACTGCTTCCTTTGTCTGTTCTTCAGACAAAACGGGAGTTAGAATGAAAACAGTTTCGTACCTATTCATATAAAAAATTTTAATTTTGCTCGCCTCCACACTCTGCTTTGGCTAATTAGAGCGCAAAGATAGGGTTATTATCCGAAGAACAAAGGAAAAAATGAAGTTTTGAACCTATTTATTGAGCATTATCGGATTGATGAGCTGATTTAGACGCTTACGTTCACCATTATTGAATACATCTGCTCCATACAAATCGCGAATCATAGCAATTTGTTGAAAAAACCTGAACGATTAGAGCGAGAAGGCTTAAGGATTCTTGTATATTTGTCCTTTAAGTATTTCTATGAGCAATTTTGTCGTTTCAGCACGAAAATATAGACCACAAACCTTTGATACTGTCGTTGGACAATCCTCCATCACGACAACCTTAAAAAACGCTATAAAGAATGATCATCTAGCGCAAGCTTTTCTCTTTTTTGGGTCAAGAGGAGTTGGAAAAACAACAACGGCGCGAATTTTAGCGAAAACGATTAATTGTTCAAATTTAGGTACCGATATCGAGCCTTGTAATCAATGTGAATCGTGTACCTCCTTTAATGAAGGACATTCTTTTAACATATTGGAGCTGGATGCGGCATCTAACAATTCAGTGGATGACATCAGGAACTTAATTGATCAGGTACGAATTGCACCTCAAATTGGAAATCACAAGATCTTTATCATTGACGAGGTTCACATGTTGTCATCAAGTGCATTTAACGCCTTTCTTAAGACGTTAGAAGAACCTCCTAAGCATGCGATTTTCATTCTTGCCACTACAGAAAAGCACAAAATTTTGCCAACGATTTTATCGCGTTGTCAAATCTTTGACTTTCACCGTATTCAAATTGATGCAATCGTGGGTCAACTTCAATCCATTGCGACAAATGAAAAAATAAAAGTCGACGAAAAAGCGCTTCATGTCATTGCACAGAAAGCGGATGGAGCTATGCGTGATGCACTCTCAATTTTTGACCAAATTGTATCCTTTAGTAATCAAAACGTAACATACGAGGCCGTATTAGAAAATTTGAACGTGCTTGATTACGACTATTATTTCAAAGTGATCGCTGCAGCATTAGATGAAAAAATTCCAGACAACCTATTAATCTTCAATGAAATATTAGCAAAAGGATTTGATGGAAGTCAGTTCATTCTCGGACTTTCAGAACATTTACGTAACCTTCTTGTCTGTAAAGATCAAGCGACACTCTCACTGATTGAAGTTCCGACAGAGATTAAAGAACTTTACCTTGAGCAATCCAAATTGAGTTCACAAGCTTTTATTGTTCTCGCACTCGATTTATTGCGAGACACCGACATTCACTATCGTGCAAGTAAGAACAAGCGACTGAGTGTAGAAATTGCTTTAATGAAATTATGTTCAATACAAGCCTTGCTTAAAACAAAGCAGTGATCCTTTCGTACAAAGACATATTAATTTTACCCTATGAAGGGCAAGTAAAGGCGAAAAACACGAATACCACCTCTGCCGGTTCACCAATTGCTGCTCGAGCAATCAATCCGCGTCCAACAGTTGGTACGAGCGCCGCTCCAGTTCGTAAAATTGTCGCTGCGCCAACGGGACAACTTTCTACGACCAATATTGGCATAAAAGACACGCTTAATCCTGTTCAAAAAAAATCCAATAGCCAATCTGACGAACATCTACCCGATCTTGTTGAACCCTTTACTTTTGAGGCGCTAGAACACGTTTGGAAATCCTATTGCTTGGAAGTTAAACGCAATAAAAAAGACAGCCTCTACTCTACACTTCAATCTAAGATGACCATGTCGTCTGATTATCAAATTCAACTTGAACTATTGAATAGCGTTCAGGCAGCTGAAATTGAAAAAGAAAAAGTGGAACTACTCGGTTTTATTCGAAAGCAATTGCGTAATTATTCGATCGGTTTGCACTATGCCATGGTTGAAGCCCCAAAAACACAAATTTTAGACAGTAGAGGTATTTACGAAAAACTAGCAGAAGAGAATACTTCTCTTGATAAATTTCGAAAGCTATTCAACCTAGATGTTGAGTTTTAACCTTTTTCGAAAGGCCGTAGGAGCATTATTTCTTCCCCCTTTTACAATAAATAGGCCATTGATATCCAATATTTTATGTATATTTCGGCACAACTAACTGAATGAAAGGCATTTTAAAATAAGGCATAATCTTATTTAATGACGTTCTCTGTTAAACACAACTAAATAACCATTTATGAAAAAAATTTTATACACCTTGGCCTTAATTTGCGCCAGTTCCCCTTTATTGGCGCAAGATTTCTCACTTTTTTACGAGCCTTCAGGCGAAACAGACTTCATAGTCGTTCGCGACCTCTCCACACTTGAAGATGGTAATTTATTGGCTGGATACGATTTAATGTCTGGTGGCATGCCGACTGCAGGGATTATGAAAATAGATCACGACGGAGCTGTTTTATGGTCAAAAACACTGGAAATTCCGGTATCTCTTGCGGGATGTACATTTGAAGTCGTTAAAAATGGAGCTGGAAATTATTATTTGTGGGGATTAAGTAAAGAAGAAGGAACGAATAATATGCGTGCCATCTTATCTGAAATCTCTTCAGACGGAGAAATGCTTTGGTCAAAAGAATATGACTTCGGCTATAATGCAACAACATCTTACACTGTCAACAAGCTCTTCATTTTACCTTCTGGAGATTTACAAATGATGATTGCTGTTTATGACGAAGTCATTGTCTTAAAGACAAATGCGAGTGGTGAAATGATTTGGGGAAGACGTTCAGCTATGGGACCGCCAGATGAAGGAGGTAAAAACCCTGGTTTTGAATGGCTCGCTGTTCCTGGAGATGGCGGCATGTGCGCAAGTAAAGCTGAAAATGACTTCTCATTATTACGTTACAGTGAAGAAGGAGAATTGATGTGGAATAAGACTTATAGTATCGGCGGGTATACACATGGTAAAACAATCGCTCGCTCTCCAAATGGAAACATTCTGATTGCAGGATTTGTAGACTATGTGCCGCATATCATGGAATTATCAGATGAAGATGGTTCGATCAATTGGGTCAAAACATTTGTAGGTGGCGGAGCAATGGGACTTTTATCCAAATCACATTTAACCGTAATGGGAGAAAGTATCATCCTTGACTATACCACAAATGCAAACGTTCAATATATTCTTGAATTAGATGCGGGTGGAGAAGTAACAAATACAATGGTTGGTAGTGAATTGGTTTTTGACTACAACAAAATTGAAGTAGCATCTGAATCTGAAATTTATTATTACGGGGCTTCACTAGTTGGGTCTAATCACTACGGAATGATTCATAGAACGGGGGATCTCATGACTGAATCGTGTAAAATTGTAGCAGGAGATCCAATCACTACAATTGACTATGCAGGCGTTGTAAATGAAGAAGTTTTTGATCCCTTCACTGCAGACTTTACTGATGAATCGCCAATTGAGATCGTTTTAAATGATTTGCAATTAAAAGTGCGTTACGCGTGTGATGTTTATTTGTCAACTGAAATGGAAGAAGAATCAATCCTTTCGATTTATCCTAATCCAGCGGGCAATTTGATTACGATTCAAATGGATGAGACTTTGGTTAACACCAATTATACCATTACTGATTTATCTGGCAAAGAAGTTTTAACCGGAAGAGTGCAAACCGCGCAAGAAACGATTGATATTTCCAACCTTTCAAATGGTCAATATATTTTTGCTATCCAAACAGAAAACGGAGTGTACACAGAAAAAATAGCTGTACTAAAATAAAGAATAAACAGGTTAATATAAAGGGCTTTCCGCTAAATGTGGAAAGCCTTTTTTTTGATGTTCAACCTTTTGTGAGAAATTTACGTCCCTATTCTAACCAATACGATCTCGCATGCAAAAGTACATCTTTTTCGCTTTTAACTTAATTATTTTAACCAGTCAGGCGCAAACCTTCTCCAATTATTATATCACTGAAGTACCTTTAAGTTCACAATACAATTTCAGGGATGTCGCCGTTTTATCCACAGGTGATCTCTTGGTTTCATGTGAATATCTAGAATTTGGCGTATACTGGATGACAGGGCTAATTAAAATGACAGATGAAGGACAAGTGATTTGGGCAAAAAAATTTCCCAATTCAATTACGGCAACAGGACGGGTTTTAACATCCTTAGAAAACGAAGAAGGAAACTATCTTCAACTTTCGTTGTATTGGGAATATGCGGATCCGCATGCTTATGCAAGACTGATTGAAATATCGCCAGATGGGTTAATACTTTGGTCAAAAGAAATAGATCTAGGCATTCCGCCTGACTTTAGTAATTTTTGCTATGGCAGCATGGAGCTTATGGAGAGCGGCGATTTGCAACTTGTCATTGGTGCACCAGCAGATGTTATCCTCGTTCGAACGAGTTCCACGGGAGAACTTATTTGGGGTAAAAAGACGAGTCGATTTGTATTACCGGTGGTCAATTTTTCGGGACTGGACTGGATCAATCTAAGTTCAGGTGATCAATTGTACAGTTATAAGTCTAGTGATGAATCGGTAAATCTGATTAAATTAACAAATGAAGGTGATGAAATCTGGACGAGGCGCTATCTAATAGGTGAAAATCCAATCCCTAAATCCATGGTGGAGTTACCAGATGGATCGATACTTTTGGCAGGATATACAACGGAAGGGGTATCATTTCTTTTAAAAGTAGACAGTTCAGATGGAACAATCAATTGGGGAAAAGAATTCTTGGATTTTGAGCAATCAGCAGGTTCGAAAATGGAACTATCAATGTATGGTGATGACGTGCTTTTGACCCTTTCCGGCAACGAAAAATTCAGATGTGTTAAGCTAACGGTTGACGGAGAGATTCTCATCACGAAACAACTAGAAGATGTGAAACCGATTTTCGAATTTGCAAGAATCCATCATATTGATAGTGAAGATTTTCTGCTCGGAACACAACGCGAAGGAGATTTTCATTACGCCTTTTTCGAGCGAACAAACTCGGTCTTTGAAATGAGTTGCATATCTGTGATTTCAAGTCTTACAAATACAATGTATGAAGATTATTCTAGCGATACCTTCATTCCAGCCTTTGATGAATTTGAGGCAATTACAAGCACGACCTATTCCTTCATTGATTTTCCCATTGAGGCCCCTGACAATTGCATTTCTGGCGGGTTGACACCAACCGTTTTGGATGCAAAAAAAATCCTCCTTTTTCCAAATCCGACAAATGGAAAGCTCCATATAGAAGCTTCAACCCTCACAAACTTTACCGCCTTTCAGGTATTCGATACAGCGGGGCAACTGCTACTTGAAGGACAACTAACCGCAGGGCAAAACGAAGTTAATCTTGAGACCCTTGAAAATGGTTTATACTTTTTACGTTTGATCGCAGGTGATTATACACGACAATTCACGATCGAAATTCAGCACTAAAACACATAAAAAAAACCGCCTGAAATGAATCCAGACGGTTTCTAGTACAACTGTTTTATTTAGCTTTTAGCATTACCCAATTGATCCATTGGATTAGGGCTAACTGCAGATTTTTCGATACGCAGTTTAGTTCCTTCGCTGGTAATTAAAAGTGTTGTATCAGAAACTTCCAATACTTTACCATGAATACCTCCAATGGTTACCACTTTATCTCCTGTTGCAATACTTTCACGGTACAATTTAGCTTCTTTTGTCCGTTTCATTTGAGGACGAATCATAAAGAAGTAAAAAACAAGTCCGATTAAACCGAACATTACCAATTGCATTCCTCCGCCACCACCAGCCGGTGCAGCGTCTTGTAATAATATCATTTGAGTTTTCATATTTTCTAACGTATTGATTAAGTTATTCAGCCGCCGTTACGGTTCCGATTATCGAAACTGTGGTCACTGAAGGATTTGTATTTGCTTCTACTCGTATGCCTTTATTTACAGCACCAACTTTGTTATTTGAATTAAAAATTACCTTTATTTCACCGCTTTCACCTGGGGCAATTGGTTGCTTGGGCCAATCTTCAGGAACGGTGCAACCACAAGTAGATTTCACATCCAATAAGACAAGCTCCTTATCTCCAGAATTTGTGAATTTAAATGTATGTTTTACCATGTCCCCGTCCACTACTGTCCCAAAATTATACTCCGTTTCTTCAAACGTAATTTCAGAAGGTTCATCTACATATTGTGCGTATTCTTGTTTACGCTCTTCAAGATTAACGCCAGAATTAGTTGTGCAACTGCTGGCGATTGTTAAAGAAATAATTGCTCCAAAAAATAATTTATTCATTAGATCTATTTTTAATTAATTAAACCACGTCCTGATTTTTTCAGTTCACCACGTTCCTCAAGGAGAGTAATTGCTTTATCAAGGATACCGTTGATAAAAACTTGGCTCTTTGGTGTACTGTAAAACTTAGAGATTTCTATATATTCGTTAAGTGTAACCTTTTTTGGAATAGAAGGGTGAACCTTTAACTCTGTGATTGCCATTTTCAGCAGAATAATGTCCATTTTGGCAATACGGTCTAGCTCCCAATTCTGTGTTAATTCATCAATGACCTTGGTATTTGCATCATCCATCTTAGCTGTTTCACGAATCAATTTCTTAACAAAATTCAATTCATCCTCTTCATCTTTATGCAAATCGAGCATTGGTTTAAACTCACTATCCCCTTCCTCCATTTGTTTGATTGTTTTCAAAACCATAGAACACATGAGGTCGATATCGTCTAACCAAAAGATACTTTTATTCTCAAAAAAATCATGAATAAGCTCAAAATTCGCAATCTCTTTTTTGAAAAGTTCAACTGCGAATTGTCGATCCTCCTCAAAAGAAGACTCTTCAGTACTCATATATGATGTGTAAAGTTCTGAATCAACCACATGTAAGAATAATTTTTTCATGAGGTCATTCTCAACAGCACCAACCCAATTCACCTTTCGTTCTTCTGCTCTTTTTTTCAGATCTTTATTTAAAATCAACTGATTAAAGATAGCATTATTAACGAACTTTCGATTCGGGGTTAAATCGTCCTCTGTTGGTCTTACTTTTTTCAATCGATCTTCAATGCGTTGCTCCGAAAACTGATGAATTTCTTCAAAAGACAATAAAAACCAAAGGTACAAATCGTACATATGATCGATTGATGACAATAATTGCTTTTCTGACTTTAGGATGTCTTCATCCTCAGTTTGAAAAAAAGCGTAAAGAACTTGAAGAACTTTTATACGTAAATGACGTCTGTTTAGCATTCTGTTTTTTCTACATTGGTAATTTTACCCTTCCTATAGATGCTATGCGCTCTTCAGCCATTTTGTTAGCAATCTTATAGGTCGGCACATTATCACTAATGGATCGATTAATAATTGATAAAGTTGTATTGTAAATATCTTCGGCTTTGCCCATTGCCCATTCAGCAGTTAGGCCTTTTACCTCTGCATAACAATTGATAACACCTCCTGCATTCAGCATAAAATCGGGAACGTAAATAATTCCTTTTTCCTTTACGATTTCACCGTGAATCGTTTCATCTTTTAATTGATTGTTTGCTGCTCCTGCAATGATTGAACACTTCAACTGAGATAGCGTATCATCATTCACCGTTGCGCCTAAAGCACACGGAGCGTAGATATCCATATCAATTCCGTAAATCTCATTCAATCCAACAATTGTTGCACCATATTTTCCACTTACCGCTTGAAGCGTTTCTTCATGAATATCACTGATATAAATATCCGCATTTTCTTTCGCTAAATAAGCCACCAAATACTCACCTACGTGACCAACACCTTGCACAGCCACTTTTTTACCCGTTAAAGAGTCGGATCCAAATTGAAGTTTTGCAGCTGCCTTCATCCCCATGTACACGCCATATGCTGTTACAGGAGAAGGGTCTCCACTTTTTCCAGGAAGACCGACGACATTATTTGTCTCCATATTCACCCAAACCATATCATTTGTTGAAATTCCAACATCCTCTGCTGTGATGTATTTCCCACCCAATGATTCAACGAATTTTCCAAATCTACGCATCAAAGCTTCATTTTTTTGAACACGTGAATCTCCAATAATAACGGCTTTTCCTCCACCTAAATTAAGTCCAGAAATTGCATTTTTGTAGGTCATACCGCGCGACAACCGCAATACATCATTTAGTGCCTCTAATTCGTTTGTATAATTCCACATACGCGTCCCACCCAATGCTGGACCGAGCGTTGTATTGTGTACAGCAATAATTGCTTTTAAACCAGTTGCATTATCATTACAAAATAACAATTGCTCGTGGTCATACTTTGACATTCTTTCGATTACTGGATTTTCTGCCAATTCGGTGTCTTTAATTTCTTTTACTTCAAACATGTTTTAAGGAGGTTTTAATTTTAATCTGTGATACCTTTAAAAATGCCCTCAATCGCTGGCGTGTATATTTTATATATTGAACTACTCACAATCATTACCTGTCAAAATATTTGTCGAAACAGATTCTTTATAACTGAATCTTTAATCGTAACTTTGCACGCGATTTTTGCGCTACAAAAGTACTAATTTTTAGATGTCATCATTATTCTATTTAAATAAATATTTGGTCAAGTATAAATGGAGGCTGATCTTTGGATCAATTTTCATTTTAATCTCGAATATATTTGCTGTGCAACAACCTGAAATTGTTAGAGATGCCATTAATAAAATTAATCAGCAATTAATCAACCGTGATCCATCATTAATTCAAGGAATCGTTTGGATTGCCCTCTCTTTTGCAGGTTTCTACATGCTTCTTTCGGTTTTAAAAGGACTCTTTTTATTCTTTACACGACAAACAATCATTATCATGTCGCGCTTTATCGAGTATGATCTCAAGAATGAAATTTACAATCACTACCAGCTTTTGACATTCAATTTCTACAAAAAAAATGCGACGGGAGATTTGATGAATAGAATCAGTGAAGACGTTTCAAAAGTTCGAATGTATTTGGGACCAGGCATTATGTACACCTTCAACCTAATTACCCTATTTGGATTGGTCTTGTACAAGATGATTTCCAAAAATCCTGAATTGACACTTTATGTATTGATTCCTTTACCAATCATGTCTATTTTGATTTATTTTGTGAGCCGTGTCTTGAATCGTAAAAATGAACGCGTTCAATTTCAACAATCCTTTTTATCTACTTTTGTTCAAGAATCCTTTTCAGGGATACGCATCATCAAATCGCATGTAAAAGAAAGAGACGTTGAAAGTAGATTTGCGCGAGAGGCTGAAAAGTACAAAGCCAATTCTATGAGTTTGGCCAAAACAAACGCATTTTTCATGCCTACGATTCTGCTCCTAATCGGAATTAGCACCATACTTACCATCTATATTGGCGGTACGCAAGCGAAAGATGGCATCATTGATCCGGGAGAAATTGCTGAATTTGTGATTTATGTAAACATGCTCACATGGCCATTCGCATCAGTTGGATGGGTGACTTCGATCGTTCAGGGTGCTTCTGCCTCCCAAACACGGATCAATGAATTTTTGAATGAAATGCCTGATATCGACTTAAACGAGTCGGCTGCAACAACATTAAAGTTCGATTCAAAGATTACGTTTAAGGATGTTCATTTAACCTATGATAATTCAGGTGTTACTGCACTTGAAAAAGTCAATTTCACACTTCATAAAGGAGAAACAATTGGGGTAATTGGACGCACGGGTTCGGGAAAATCTTCACTTGCCTATTTATTTATGCGCATGTTAGACCCGACGAGTGGAACAATACTGATTGACGACCAAGACCTCTCAGCAGTCAATTTAGACAGTTGGCGAAATTTATTAGGTTACGTTCCACAGGAGCATTTTCTTTTCTCTGATACGATTAAAAATAATATAATTTTCGGTGCAAAATCGGATCAGATTTCGGAAGACCAACTTATCCAAGTGGCAAAAAATGCTGGAATACACGATTCAATCATGAATTTCCCGGATCAATACGAAACCTTATTAGGTGAGCGTGGCATCAATTTATCGGGCGGACAAAAACAACGTCTATCAATTGCTAGAGCGCTAATTAAAAAACCAGACATCTTAATTTTTGACGACTGTTTATCCGCTGTAGACAATGAAACGGAAGAATTTATTTTACAAGCTATTCGCAGTGATTTAAAAGAAAAAACGGCAATTATTATCAGCCACCGAATATCGAGTCTAAAATATGCGGACAAGATAATGGTATTGGATGAGGGGAAGGTGGTTGAAGTGGGTACACATGCAAGCTTAATGGAATTGAATGGATTATATGCAGAAACCTATCACCGTCAGGAGGTGAGTCAAGATACAGGTGAAAGCGAATGAAAAGGCAGTGGTCTATAGATGAAGAATCCTTTTTTGGGATAGGGATTTATCAACCTAAAACCCATCACAACATAGGAACTTTATGGCGAACGGCATTTGTTTTAGGCGCATCATTCATTTTTATAATAGACGGAAAATACAAGCATCAACCTTCAGACACTGCTAAAACATGGTCTAAAATACCGTTTTATAGGTATGATACATTTGATGATTTTTATAAAGCACTCCCCTATTCAACACAATTGGTGGGGATTGAAATGGACGGAAATTCACAAGCAATTCGTACATTTGTGCACCCTCCTCGGGGAGCTTATTTATTAGGTGCAGAGGATAATGGCTTACCCGCCCCAATTTTGGAACGTTGTCACCATGTGATTCAGTTGCCAGGAGAGGGATCACTCAATGTGGCGGTAAGTGGTAGTATAGTGATTTACGATCGAATACAAAAAAGGGAATCAAAATGGAGTTAGAACAGGATTTGGAGCTAAAGGACAGTGAAGAAAAATTAAACCGTAAAATCAAAAAAACGGTTTGGAATGCCATCAATGAATATGATATGATTCAAGATGGAGATAAATTAATGGTTTGTCTTTCTGGTGGAAAGGATAGCTATACCATGCTCGATATTTTGATGCAGATACAAAAAGCATCTGTCTTTAATTTTGAGATTATCGCGGTTAATTTGGATCAAAAACAACCCGGTTTTCCTGAAGAGGTGCTTCCTGCTTATTTTGAGTCGGTTGGAGTAAATTATGAAGTTGTAGAACGCGATACCTATAGCATTGTAAAAGAAAAAGTGCCAGAAGGTAAAACGACATGCAGTCTTTGCTCTCGATTAAGAAGAGGGACTTTATATGAGGCAGCCGAGCGTTTAGGATGCAATAAAATTTGCTTGGGTCATCATAGGGATGATATTTTAGAAACGTTTTTCTTGAATTTATTTTTTGCTGGGAAGATTGAAACTATGCCTGCAAAATATATCACGAACGACAATCGTTTTGTGGTTTTACGTCCACTTGCTTTGGTAAAAGAAGCGCAAATTATTGAATACTCAAACTATAGAAAGTATCCGATCATTCCCTGTAACCTATGCGGCGCGCAAGAAAACTTGCAACGCCAAGTGGTAAAGAAAATGCTTGAAACATGGGATGCCAAATATCCTAACCGATCGGAAATTATGTTTACTGCGCTTAAAAATATTTCACCCACGCACATGTTTGATTCAGATTTGTATGATTTTAAAAACTTGCAATCAAAATTAGTGGGTGAAGCGAAGGTTGGTGCAGAGTTTGAGATGTTGTAAGAATTTTATTTAAAAGTGCTAAAAAAAAACGCCTGAAAGTCATTTCAGGCGTTTTTTATTCAGTTCATTTATGTTAAAAATTCGGTCGCAGCGGATGCGATTCATAAAAGCTGTTAATGTGTTGCACGGCCTCTTTCGGATCATCCGTCATTTTAAGCAAATCCATATCCTTTAAGTTTATATTGCCTTCCTTATTTAGCATCACTTCTTCAATCCACTTCACCATTCCACTCCAATATTCTGTTCCAAATAAAACCACGGGTTTCATGTCAATCTTCTTTGTTTGCATCAAAGTTAAGGCTTCAAAAAGTTCATCCAACGTACCAAATCCACCTGGAAAAGTGATAAAACCTTGGGTATATTTAACGAACATCACTTTACGCACAAAAAAGTAGTCAAAATCAACGGGATGATTCACATATTGATTGCTGGATTGTTCAAAAGGCAATACAATGTTCAAGCCAACAGAACGGCCTTTTCCTTCAGCAGCACCTTTATTACCGGCCTCCATAATACCCGGTCCACCACCCGTTATCACACCATAACCCGATTCGACCAATAAGCGTGATGTTTCAACCGCCTTTTGGTAATAGGGATTTTCGGGTTGTGTTCTTGCGGATCCAAAGACAGAGACACAGGGCCCAATTCGCGCCATTTTTTCATATCCCTCAACAAATTCGGACATGATTTTAAAAATAGCCCAACTATCGTTCGTTCTTATTTCATTCCAATCTTTCTCTGTCATACTCATTTATTCTTTGTCCTTAAAGCTAAGGAAGATATTTTAAAAGAAGGTTAAGAGGAGACTAAATAAATTTACTTCTTTAGAAAACTAGAGCTGATATCTTAGTCCTATTTCAAGCACAATGATGTGGCTTCTATAGATCGTCTTGTACAAGAGTGGTCGAACATTACCGTCTTCAATATCTTTGTTTAAGTCACTTGTCAAATATTCAGACCCATTCGTTGGTAGATATGATTTTCTAAACTGACGAGAAATGGCCGGTATGCTGATTGCCGTCTTCAAGAGTAGATTTTTGGTTAAAGGCGTATTATTACCAAAGCCTACACGCAAAGCGAAAAAATTCGCCTTATTGTCCGTAATATTGATGGAAACTTTTTCTTGGCTTTCGATTCTACTGTATCTACTCACGAATCCTGAAAGTGCACTTTGACTCTTTAAAGTACCAACAGACATACTATCTCCAGCAAAAGAAGCAACACCTAACTGTGTTTCTATCGAAAAATAGGATCCAATTGGAGCGAAAGACTTACTTCCATAAAACTGTAATTTCAGACCAATTTGATGTTTATTCCCTCGAAGATCTTCAATAATTGATAAATCTTGTCCAGCAGGAGGTGAATAATCTATCCGCTGCACATCCGACTTTATACGCGCATATCCGTAAGACAAAACCGTCTCTACTTTTCTGGCAAAGATCCGAGAATATTCTAGATTAAAACCAACAGTGGCGAACTTCAATCGAGATTTGGTAAAGGCAACATTATTAATCTCAGTGATGGATCTAACACGAAATCTAGAAGGTGATAATGTATAATTGAAGGACAAACCATTCAACGAACCATAATACCCTGATGGATTAGACGACCCGTTATTACCTGACTGTGCGAAAGCAAAAAAATCAAGTAATGTTAAGCAAAGTATGAGTGCTAATTTCTTCATCACTAGTTCTTTTTATTTAATTCGTGTAAGACATCATATACAAAGGCTCCCACAGTAGCTTTTGTATCCGCAAAATTGACTTGATTCGCGTGTACATATTCAATTTCATCATCCTTAATATTAACAGAAAAGGCAACTAAATCAAAGTGTTTTCTTGGAATAACTAAATCCAATATAACGAGTGGAAGTGGGTAGACTAAAATGACACCCAAAAAATGCACCCACGTCCCTTGCTTACGCTCCTTTACGGCGTATACACCTGAAAATAAAAAGTGTGATGTTTCATATTTTGTCTCAAATTCTGACATTTGATCATGTGAAGAGGTGATCATATCCGGAATATCGCCGTGCGCCAATAATTCACCTACGTAGTTATAAAGTTGGCCGATTTCGGTGTAATGATCCACATCAACATCTCTCAAGGTTTTAGAATCCAATAAGTCAACCTCCATGTTTAAAGATGGGTAATCTGCTGAAAACGCTTCGCCTAAGGACATTTTTTTCTGTTCCGATAAGACGTAGTTCTTTTTGTTCCGTTTGATCGTTTCATAAAGTGGATCGACTACCACTAATTTATCAATACCAAGTGATTCAGATTTTGACCAATTCTCATTTGAATTATAACGCAATGCCAATTGCTGTTCACTCTCATAATCATCATTCACCTGTTTTAACTTTCGAATCAAATCTCCTTCTAGCACGAGGTCATACAAGGCATAGAGATGAAAATTCTCACTCACTGCGTTTTCACGATCTTCAGCGCTTGTTGGATTTCTCAACTCTTTTTTTCGTTTAATTTTCTGATATTTAGATAAATCAGATGCTTCGATTTTTGCAATTGAATCTTCAACATCAAAATCATAAACATTGAGGGTATCAATCACGTCAACTTGTGACTCTTCAAACGAAATATCTTTTAAGTCGTTTGGATTAAATTTGGATCGAATGGCTAATTCATTCAATAAATTGTCTCGGTACGTTGAAAAAACAAGATCACCTTCATATTTTTTGGCCATGTCAGTAGCGATACGAAATGCAACAACCGTTAATTGTTGACGCGATAACAAATCCAAGAATAAATTGAGCTTAAATCGCTCTCCTTCAACATCTGATAGTTTTTCAATCACTTCCTTATAGCGATTTGCATTTTTGTATTTTGCAAGACCGTACAAGGCTTTGACCATCCCTAGATCTAAAAAACGATTCTCCGGATGATCTCTTTTTAATAAAAAAATGGTGTACAAGGCGCGGGCATATTCACGATCAGCTAAAGCGATATTAACCGATTCAAATCGCGCCAATTCCCTCACTTGTTTAAATTCTTTTTCGGATATTTTAAATTTCAAATCGCCTTTTGTCTCGCGATCGACAATTATTTCAATCGCTGCATCTATTCTTTTCTCTATGTTTGGATGGGTGTGAAATTTATCGTCATAATCCACTTCTTTTGAAACTTCATTGATTGAGTCAAGAAAAAAGGAGGAAGGAATTCTCATGAATTCAGAATTGAAAAAAGCGGTATCAAATTGAATATCTTCAAAAGGGAGATAGGAATAAAGCAACATCTCAAATCCACTGAAGATTTCATCCACTAGATATTCAGATTTCATATAAATATCAATTCCTTTACGATCCGCCTCTAACTCTTGCTCTTTTTGATAATTAATAAACTGGTCAATGGGAGATTGTGCTCCAATCCTTCGATAGTCTCCAGAAACCATTCGTTGTTTTTCAATATAGTTTGCTTGCACATGTTTCTCCGTAAAATGAGAAGCTTCATGCGCGATAATATAAGCTAACTGTGCTTCATTCTCCAATTGTCCGAGCAAACCCGTCGTAAAAATAATAATACCTTGATCAGACGAAAAAGCGTTTACAACATTGCTCTTTAAGATATAAAATCGCAATTGGTCATACAGTCCATCTTCATGCTGTAAGGTATATTTTGCGACTTTGTTCAAATAATTTGAAAGCGGTTCGTTAAATAATACCTTAACACTCAGGAGCAGTTCATCTATTAAAAATCGAGTAGAGAGAAAGAAGTCTGCATCCAATGATTTTTCGTTGTTTGCAGCTTTGTCCTCCGCATACTTATCCATGGATAAAGTCGTAAAATCCGCCGGTAAATTTCCGCTTGATTTTAAAAAGGTAAAATTCGAAAGATCTTGTGCAAGCAAATTAACTGCAGCACCCAAGAAGATTAAGAAGAAAGACTTTTTCATTTCAATTGTTTTTTCATTAAAAGAACGAAGAGTATCTGCTGCTTTTAGTTTGTGAATTATATAATTACCGCTTATTCGTTCTGATCTACTAACACAGTATAGGTCCAACAAAAAATGAATGGAATAAGCATGAGTAGGTTAAAAATAATTGGACCAAAGATAAACTTTTGGAGGTATATATAAGTAGTAAAATCTGTGTTTTAGGATGTAAATACAGGTTTTGCACACTAAACCAGTTTAAAATATTAAAAATCAACAACTTAATTTTAAATTATTTACAAAAAAGTAATGCTCATAAAAAACGCAGCTATTAAAATTTGTTAAATTAACAATACGATTTACCCGCTTTTTGCAATATTTTTAATGGACATCCGTCATTAAAAGAAAAGATCATGAAGGTTTTAACATTTTCAACAACAATTAAGCGCGAAAAGGACGCTTTAAATATAAGTAATATCTTATTGAATTA
>Ga0222659_1000357_pt1 | contig 29173 bp, 27 predicted proteins | sample AntAcemetagen547_FD_179850 | JGI IMG/M metagenome (GOLD analysis project Ga0222659, IMG submission 179850) | Saline water microbial communities from Ace Lake, Antarctica - #547 | ecosystem: Environmental > Aquatic > Non-marine Saline and Alkaline > Saline | place: Antarctica: Ace Lake...
ACCGCTGGCTACCCCGCTATCTGGGGATCTATAACGGCAGCAGGTGCCACATGGCTCTCGGTGGCCTCACTCCTCAGCAATGCCTCCAGCGGCTGCTGATCGCTGAATGACCTGGTGAGAAAGCACATCTAGAGGCCTGGTCGGATACCTGAGTGCCACGGACACGTAGGTGATGTCCTCTGACAATGCATTGCAGTGAATTTCGAAACTGCGTCGCCTGCCGATGTCGGGTTCAATTGCGCCTGAGGCTGATCGGGACAAGCAGCAGCTCACCCCCTACTCCTCCAGGCACAGGTATTCAGCCGACGGTCACCGCCTGGGCTTACAGCCCAAACAGCTGTCCGATGCGAGGGGACATTCCCTGGAAGTTCACATGGGTAGCTACGCCAGGTTCATGACCAGAAACCTGACGGATGCATTTGACGTGGTGAACAGCAATATTATGTCGACTACTATTCTTGTTGGAAACGTGTCTTGAACTGCTCCTTCCCCTGTAACCGCCAGGTCTTCCTCCATTTGAAGAGGGTGATCACGTGAATGCCCAGCTCTTCTGAAATCCGGGTCACGTTCTGCCGGTGCGGCGGGCTCATCCGCCTTTTCACATCAGCCTTGACGGCCTCGCTGTATCCGTGCATTGAACTGCTCCATCAAGCCCCCTGGTGGAAAAGTTGGTCGGGATGGAGAGGCGTCATCTTGTCAGGCAGAGGGGGGACCAGCGCTATAAATGGAGAGCGTTAGCGGAGACTAAAATGTTTGACATCGACTATTCGAGTTAGCCTTGCGGTTAGGGGGGCGATTGAAGGGAAGGTGAGTTGATCTTACACAGGCGTTTACGTAGCTTGCGTATGTAGCCGAACATGACTACGACCCCAAGTCCTGGTAGTGATGGACCTGGGACAGGCGTGACGGTACCCGTAATGGTAAAAGCATCCAGGGCGGAAGTGAGGTTGGTAGTACTGTTGCCGGTCCCGCGCACATCCTCTAAGTAGGTCGTCCATCGGATTCCACCGATCTGGGTGCCAGTTGAAAGCCCGACATCGATGTAGCTTAAGTTGGGGATATTGTTGTTTGTGCCGTTCATTCCCGTTTGAGTGCTGTTCGAGCCTACGCCGATCACTGTTGAGGTTGAAGCCGCTACATAGTTGCCTAAGCCCGCCTGGCCAGTAAAGCCGCCACCGGCCGCAACGTATTGAGAGGCAGCCCCGGGAGTGAAGGTGAGCGCAGTGTTGATCAAAGAGCTGAATGGATTCCCCTGTGAATCGAGGAACTGGATCACCGAATATTCCCAGGTTGTACCAGCGGTATTGAGACTAGCAAAATCGAAAGACGCCCCAGTAACGCCCAAGTTGGCATTGAAGCGTAACTCGAAACTATTCGCCGTTATCGTGCCTGGATTGTTGCTGATAACACCGGTGGTGTAGCCATGGCTGGCTCCTACCCTTCCGGAAGTTACCGCAGGGAATGGAGACGACGACCCTATAGCTCCCAGTACCACACGTCCATATCCGCCGAAGCCAATTGCACTATTTGCAGAAAGGGTGAAGTCATTGAGATCGCCATTGCTGCTAACCAGTTTGGCGCCGGTGAGGTCATTGATGGTGTTGTAGCTGAAGGGTGTGTTTCCACTGAGTACCTGACCTGGACTGATTAGGTTGAGCACTTCACTGCCTGGTGTCGATCCAGAGAGGAACTCAAGATTGTTAAAGTTAGCAGCATGGGCTTGATATACTCCCGCCAGCAAGCCACCAGTGATTCCAATCAGTGTATTAAGTACTGTAGGGATAACCTGGCTCCTTTGTCTATTGACTGATTTGATTGCAGGAACAAACAATTTTATCATTTATCGGAAACGATGTAGCTCAAAGACAGTCACAGTGGTTAAAGTAAGTTATTAATAGGCAATAGCAATACTGAACACTATTGCCAAGCTGAACTACCTGCGGGGTGAAGGCACGAGTTAAAGCAATAACCCAATTTAGCGGATCCGTTCGACCGCATGGGACTGATGCCAACAGACTAAGTTGGTCTGGGTTTTCTCGACAAGCCCCATCGTTAACCTTTGAGGCGGGGCACCGCCCCTGAAAGGGGCTCCTACCGTTGGCGAAGCCTTCTCCGAAGGAGTTGAGCAAACGCCGTACCACAGCCCTGAGTTCAAGGCCAGGGTCGCCATGGAGGCGATCAGTGGCCGCAAGACGCTCCAGGAGATTGCCGCTGATCACGCGATCCACCCAATCCAGGTGAGCCAGTGGAAGAAGCAGATGCTGGAGGGCGCCAGCGAGCTGTTAGGCCGAGGCAAGAGCAGCAACGCCAAGGAGGATGTACAGGCCAAGGAGGCGGAGCTGTTCCAGCAGATCGGTCGTCTCCAGATGGAGCTGGAGTGGCTTAAAAAAAAGTCTCAGCTGCTGTGATGCCCGTGAACTGCGCAAGCTGGTCGACCACGATCACCCTGAGATCAGCATCACCCGGCAGTGTGAGCTGCTGGGGCTGCCACGATCCACGCTCTACTACCGGCCCACACCGGTGCGTGAATCGACGCTGCGGATCATGGCCAGGATCGATGCGCTGTATTTGGAGGATCCCTGCAGCGGCAGCCGCCGGATGGTGGACTACCTGGCCAGAGAAGGGATCCCGATCAGCCGTGACCGTGTCCGAAACCTCATGCGCCGCATGGGTTTACGGGCCATCTACCAGAAGCCACGCACCACAGTGCCAGGTGAGCCATCGGAGCGCTTTCCATGCCTGGTGGACCTCAAGGAGGTCAAGAAAGTGGATCAGGTTTGGGCAACGGATATCACCTATATCCCGCTGCGGAAAGGCTTTCTCTACCTCGTGGCTGTTGTGGATCTGTTCTCCAGGCACGTGCTCAGTTGGAAGCTTTCCAACAGCCTTGACACGGAATTCTGCCTGGAGGCATTGGAGATTGCTCTTACCGGTGGGCGAAAGCCACAGATGTTCCACTCCGATCAGGGGTGTCAGTTCACCTCCGGTGACTTCGTGGCAAGGCTCAAGACAGAGGAGATCAAGATCAGCTGGTCTGGTAGAGGACGCTGTTACGACAACATCCTGGTGGAGAGACTATGGAGGACAGTCAAATATGAGGAGGTGTACCTGCGCGCCTACAGCGATGGCTGGGAAGCTGAAATCAGCTTGTCCCGATTCCTGTGGAGGTACTGCCATGTAAGACCCCATAGCTCATTGGATAGCAAAACTCCCAATGAGGTCTACAATCAAATTGAACCCTGTCCCTCCCGCCCGAGGTTAACGATGTCAGGGGCCAGATCTGTCCAATAAAAGCCATCCACCTCATGCTGGCTGACGAAGCACCTCCCCGCTCACGACTCCAGATGCAGGCCTTGGCACAAGACGCCGATCAAGTCACGGTCATCGCCGGGCGCTTGGGCTTGCATCAGGAGTTCGGCGGTCTGCTGGCCCAACAACTGCTGGAGACCACGGGCGGAACTGGCTGATCAAAAGCGCCAGCAGGAAGCCGGCGAACTGCACGATCACCACACAGGGGCCAGAGGGCAGGTTGGTGATCCCCGAGCTGAGCAGGCCGATGACGGCGCAGCCTCCACCCAGCACAGCCGATGTGGTCACATAGATCGAAAATCTACGGCTCAACAACCGGCCGGCACACGCGGGAATCACCACGAAGGCACTGATCAGCAGCACACCCACCGCCTTAATTGACACGGCCACCACGACCGCCAACAGCACGATGAAGGAGAGGCGGTGGACAAGGCCTTGGACGCCGAAGGCTCCTGCCAGATCGCCATTGAGGGTCAGCAACACCTGAGCTCGCAGGCTCAGGGCCAAATACACCAGAGCACCAAGTAACAACGCCCCGATCACCCCCAGATCCAACCAGCTGATGCCGAGGATGTCACCGAAAAGAAGCTGCTGGATTCCACCCCGGTAGGACTTCACCAGGCTCAGCGCCACCACCGCAAAGGCCAAGGAAGTGGAATAGACGATGTTGAGCAAGGCATCGGTGGGCAGGCGGCTGCGCTCCACCAGCAGGTTCACCAGCAGGGCAAATCCCACCGCAAAGGGGATCAGCACCAAGGTGGGGTTGAGGCCCAGGAGGATCCCCAAACTGATGCCCAGGAGGGCCGAGTGGCCAAGCGCATCACTGAAAAAAGACAGCTGACGCAACACGGCAAAGCTGCCTAATAAGCCTCCGAGTGCGCCTGTGAGCAGACCGCCGATCAGGGCCCGCTGCATGAACGGCTGCGCCAGAACAGTACCCAGGGCTCCCACCTCAATCATGAAGGCTGCCGCTGCGCTCGTGATGATGCCGGTAGGGCACCATGTTGGGTCCGTAAAGCTCGCTCAGACGCGACGGACTGAGGGCATGGTCTGGCGACCCACTGCAACACAGCCGTCGGTTCAGACACAGAACCTGATTGCAGCTGCGTCGCACCATGTCCAGATCGTGGGACACATGCAAGACAGTCCAGCCCTCCTGACGACGAAGCTCCAGCAACAGCAGCTGGAACTGTGCCGCGGAGGGTGCATCCAAGCCGGCCTCAGCCTCATCGAGCACCAGCAACCGACGAGGCCGCACCACACAGAAGGACAGCAGCACCCGCTTGAGTTGCCCTCCGGACAGCTCGCTGAGCAACCGATCTCCCAGATCGCCGCAGCCAGTACGCACCAGGGAGCGGCGCACCGCCTGGCGCCGACGTTCGCCACCACGCCAAGGCAGCGTTGGACCCGGCGGATCAAACCCAAAACCCACGAACTCCGCCACCGAGAGCGGAAACTGCCCTTGCAAGCTGAGGGCCTGGGGCACGTAGGCGATCTGAGCGCGCACGGAACGGGGCAGCTGGCCCAGCGGGCCAAGCCGCTGGCCGAGGATCTGCACCGTGCCTCCCTGGTGGGGCAGCAGACCGAGCAGGGCTGCCACCAAAGTGCTCTTACCAGCGCCGTTGGGCCCCACCAGTGCGGTATCGCTTTCGCTGGGCAACTCAAAGGACACCCCATCAACGGCCAGCATCCCGTCGCGCCTCACGGTGAGGCCTTCAACCCGTAGCACCGGCTCAGCCTTCAAGGTTCAGCCACCGAAAGCCGAGAGCAAATCGGCCCCATTGCGGCGCATCACGGTGAAGTAGGTACCCGGGTCCCGCGATGCTTCCTCACTGCCGGTTTCCAGGGGGTCAAACACGCTGATCTTCACTCCAAGATCCCTGGCCAGCGCGTTGAAGGAGCGGTTCCCCTCCTGGGGTTCAGTGAGCAGGGCCCGCAACTGGGTGCGCTCCACGATCTCGCTCACCCGCTGCAGATCGGCGGGGGTGGGATTCATCTCGGGCACGTCCACCAAGTACTCCGCCTTAAGGCCGAAGCGCTCGGCGAAGTAGGGGGCGAAATCGTGGAAGGCCACGAAGGTCTTGCCCTGGAAGGGCTTGAGCTGGCCTGCTAACTCAGTGTTGAGACTTCTGAGCTGGGTGGTGTAGGCCTCCGCATTGCGGCGATAGCCCTCAGAACAGCTCGGATCGGCCTTCGTCAGCCCGTCCCGAATGTTTTCCACCTGCTGCACCGCCCGCAGCGGATCAAGCCAGATGTGGGGATTCACCTCGCCGTGGGCATGGCCGTGGGCTTGATCGTTCTCCTGGCTGTGGCCCTGCTCCTGCGGCGAATCAATTGTGGCCACCCCGCGGCTGGAGTCGATCACCACCAGCTGGCTGTTACCGACTGAGCTCACAAGCTTGTCGAGGAAGGCCTCCATATCCAGACCGTTCTTCACAAGCACGCGAGCCTCGCGTAGCGCTGCCAGATCACCCGGCTTGGCCTGGAAGTCGTGGGGGCCCGTGTTAGGCGGAATCAGGGCAGTGACTTCAGCGCAATCACCAGCCACCGCCTTCGTGAACAGGGTGATCGGCAGGAAGGTGGTCATCACCTTGAAGCCCTTGCCACCGGAACTGGCGTCATTGGCCTGTTGCGGGGCTCCGCAGGACACCAGGACAAGAGCCAGTCCCAACAGCCCCGTACGTCGCAGAGAGGAAAAGAGAACGCTCATCAAGATTCAGGGAGAAAAAAGGAAAACCCAGCAACAGGAGGCATCGCAACGAACGCCGCAACAACCAGAACCAAAACCAGAATGAGAATCGTTCCCATAGTAGCGGAGTCCACCTTCCCCGCATGAGCGGGTCCCGCTATTCAGGCGTCAGGCACCTCACTGGAGGTGAGCGGCCACATCACCCAAGCTCCCTCGTCTCCGCCAGCGGCGAGGGCCTGACCGTCAGAGCGCCAGACCACACGGCTTAGCCCCTGACCATCCAGGTCGAGCACTTGGAGCAGCGATCCGGCTTCCGTCCACAGCGCTGCTGTGCCATCGCGCGAAGCCGTCACGATCGGCACCTGAGCTGTGCCAAAAGCCAGTGCCGTGATCCGATCCTGATGCCAGGGGAGCAGCACGGCGTTCCAGGACTCGAGGTCGTCTTCTGGGCCGGACCACAGGACCGCGGCCTCCGCCGCAGCGACCAGTAGTCCCTGCTGCCCGCTGGGTAACCGCGCCAAATCAATGGCATGAATCTTTCCCAGTAAGTCACCGACGCCGAGCAAGGGTCGCTGCAGATCCCGCCAAAGCACCACGCGCCGGTCTATCAAGCCCGCCACTAGCCAAGGTGGATCGACGCCCCACACCAGTTGCAACACCGCCGAGCCCGTTTCCAGCTGTAGGGGCCCTGCAACTTGCGCTGAGGCCAGCGGCAGGGCCCAGATACACACCCCCTGCCCCGTGCCCGCAGCCAGCTGATCACCCAATGGACTCCAGCTCAGGGCCATGACGGCAGAGCCTGGACTGCGCAGCGGCGGCAGCCAGGCCTGATCGTCGCGGTTCCAGATCCAGATCTCTGCGCCCCGCGCCACTGCCAGCAGCGCACCACCCGGCTGCCAGGCCAGTTGATCGATCCAGCCCCCCACCGGAGGCACCGACATCCGTTGGGGCAGATCACCATCCAGGCGCCAGAGCGAAACAACCCCGCCCTCTCCGGCAGCCGCCAGCCAGTTGCCACAGCTGGAGAATCCCATGGCGTCAAAGCCCCGACTGTCTGCATCGTTGGCGTCGCGAAGGGGCCAATCCACGCCGGCCTGAAAGTCCACCAGGATCAGCTCTCCTTCGGCGCTGGCAATCCCGAGCTGGGCTGCATGGGGCGCCCAGGCCAATCCGGTGATGCAGCCCTGAACCCTGCCGCGCAGTCGCTGCGTCACTGGACCTTGGGCCATCGGCGAGCCAGTAGGTGAGCGTTCAACCATCACCGGTGGACCACTCCAGAAGCAACCCCACTGAGAGCAGCCAGGCCTGGTGGCGCAGCAGCCCACCCTGCATCTGCTCGAAGCATGCTTGCTCCTCCGCTGGGGGCTCGTGCTCTCAGGGGTGCTGCCCGGAAGATTCCTGCGCGCCCGAGGTCATCGGCAGACGCCAGAGCCTTGGGGCAAAGGGCAGCAGCATGGGCTCCACATGAATAAATGAGAATCGTTCTCACAGAATCGATTGCATGTCTGGTTCGGTCTGGCGGCGGGCATAGCGGCGCGTTCCTGCCAGAGGGAGGGCCCCACGGCCATCGTGTGAGGCGGAGTTCAGCCGCCATCAGGTTGTCAGCGAAAACCCTTTCCACTGGTTGGCGCTCTGCCTGCGCTGCCTTGGGGAATGTTCATCGGCCAAAGCCACCAGCGGCCCTGATCCCCGCCGGCGGCCAAGTGCCGCCCGTCGGGCCGCCAGGCAAGGGCATTGAACCCCTGGCCCTCGCCCTCCAGGGGCTGGCGCAGGCGCCCGCGGCCATCCCAGAGCCCCACCGTGCCATCGGCCGAGGCACTGGCCAGCAGGGGGCGGCCCGGTGCGAAGGCCAGGGCGGTGACACGTTTCTGATGCCAGATCAGGGGTTCGGGCTTCCAACCCTGTGAGCTTTTGTCCTGTTGTCTCCAGAGAACGACGCTGTCTCCAGAGGCGACGGCCAGCGGTGGTGCGAATCGGCTGGACTGATCACTCCAGGCCAGGGCCCGCACCTTGGCCGGAAAGCCACTGAACTGCCAGGGGCGAACATGGCCGACCGCAGGCCATAACAGCAGCGAACGATCCATTTGGCCGCTGGCCAGCAATCCGCCCATGGGCGAGAAGGCCAAGGCGAGGCCAGCGGAGCCTGTGGGTGCTCGCCAGGGCTCATCAGCCAGCGGCGTTGTTGGACGCCAGATGGCGACTTCCTTATGACAACTAGCAGCCAGCTGCAGCCCGTCAGGGCTCCAACTCAGGGCCTGCACGCTGCCGGGAAGACTGAGCGTGTCAGGGCGCCATTGACGCTTGGCTCCATCCCAGAGGCGCACCTGACGACCAGCGGCGACCGCCAGGAGCAGTCCATCGGGTTGCCACAGCGCCGCATCGAGCCAACCGGCTCCCAAGGGCAATGGCTCAAGGGCCATCGGCCGGATACCACTGCCACCCAGTTCCCAGAGCAGCAGCTCACCGGCCTGACCCACCGCCATCAGGAACTGTCCATCGGCACTGAAGCCAATGGAATCGAGGCTGACATCGCGATCTCCTTGGAGCAGCTCCTCAAAGCCGGCCCTGAAATCCAAGAACAGCAACTCGCCGCCGGCACTGGCGATGGCCAGGAATTCGCCATCCCTCGACCAGCTCAGCGTTGTGATCGCCTGTTGGAGCTCACCGCAGAGCCGCTCGCTCACCAAGGTCGCTGGTGCTGGCATCCGTCCTCAGGCGACGCAGGCGAGAAATCCGGACCGCAACGCTTCCGTATCGAGATCGCGGCCGATAATGACGAATTCAGTGCGGCGGCGTTCACCGGTTTTCCAGGAACGGTCGAAATCACCATCAATCAACATGTGCACCGATTGCAAGACATAGCGCTGATCTTTGCCGGCTAGCTGGATCAGGCCCTTCATACGGAACAGGTCGGGTCCGCGCTCGGCAACCAAGTCGGAGAGCCACTTGCTCAGTCGTTCCAGATCCATCGGGCGCTCCTCAACGAAGGCCACTGAACTCACCGCGTCGTCGTGTTCATGGGCGTGTTCGTCCACCAGAAAACCTGGATCCAGACTCAAGGCACGCTCCAGCTCAAAGGCCCCCACACCAAGGATCTGATCGATCGGCACATCGGCGTTGCTGCTGGTGAGCAGCCGGGCCATCGGGTTGATCGCCCGCACCCGCTGCTCAATCGCCTGGCGGCTGCTGGGATCAACCAGATCAGTTTTGTTGAGCACCAGGACATCGGCAAAAGCCAACTGCTCCTGCACTTCCTCAGCCTCCCAGTGTTGCTCGACATGGTGCAGATCCACCAAAGTGACTACCGCATCAAGCCTGAGCTCATCGCGCAGGTCTTCATCGACGAAGAAGGTCTGAATCACTGGGGCAGGATCGGCAAGACCCGTGGTCTCGATGATCAGATGATCAAAACGATCCCGGCGCTTCATCAAGTTGCCAATGATTCGGATCAGATCACCACGAACGGTGCAGCAGATGCAGCCGTTATTCATCTCAAAGATCTCTTCATCGGCATCGATCACCAGCTGGTTGTCGATTCCCACCTCGCCGAACTCGTTGACGATCACCGCCACCTTGAGGCCATGCTCGTGGGTGAGGATCCGGTTGAGCAGCGTGGTTTTACCGGCGCCGAGGTAACCCGTCAAAACGGTGACAGGCAGACGCTCGGAGGCTGGGACGGCACTGGAGAAAGTCACAAGAGCGCAAAGGACGACGCGTCCATGGGTGAGAATGGTTTTCGTTCTAGCAAGAACAGAGCCTCCTGCTTGTGTTCTGTTCTTCCCCGTTGACGGCCTTTGTCTCCGGCCTCCATGCCTCACCCAGACATCGCTCTCCCTTCGGACCTCTTGGAGGCGGCTTCAGTCCGGCCGGGCCCTCGTCAGCAGCAGTTGCTGCAGCTGCTGTGCGAGGCCGAGCGGGAATTGAGCGGGCAGGAGCTACATCAACGGCTCAAGGGCGGCCAGGAGCGCCAAGGCCTAGCCACCGTCTACCGCGGGCTCAAACAACTGCAACGTTGTGGGCTGGTGCGTTGTCGCAAGCTGAGCAGCGGTGAAAGCGTGTATGCCCCGTTGGAGCGGGATGAGCATCACCTCATCTGCATCCAATGCGGCCATAGCGAGCGGCTGCCGATCTGTCCGCTGGGTACCAGCGGACTGGGGCTGACCACGGTGCTGCTGCAGGGTTTCCGGCCGCTCTTTCACACGTTTGAGATCCACGGCCTCTGCTCCAGCTGCCAATACACCGGGGTGGCCTGCCATGGCTGAGCTGGTGATCGCCGGGGCCGGCCCCCAGGCCCTCACCCTCTGCTGCCAGCTGCTGCAGAAAAGGCCCCAGTGGCGCCGGCAGCTGCGGGTGCTCGACCCCACGGGAACCTGGCTGTCGTGCTGGCACAGCCAGATGCGGCGTTACGAGATCCCCTGGCTGCGCTCCCCCTCATCCCACCATCCGCACCCCAACCCCCATGCCCTGCGCCGCTATGCCCAAGAAAGGCAGCGCAGCCTGGACTTGGAAGGTCCCTATGGCCTCCCCCACACAAGCCTCTTTGCTGACTTCTGCCGCAGCGTCGTGGCCGACTTCCAGCTCGGTTCACACGTGCAGGCGGCCTCGGTGCAGCAGATCCGCCTGGACCAGGCAGGGCCCGCATCGCTGGAGGTGACCCTGAGTGACGGTGCAGTTGTGGCGGCCCATCGGCTGGTGATCGCCACTGGTGCGGGCGTGCCTGTGCTGCCGAGCTGGGCTCGGACCATCGCGGCTCCCCATCCGGCAGAGGCCATGCAACACAGCCAATCGATCGATCTGGCCGCCTGCCAGGGGTTGCGCGGGCAGCACATCTTGATCGTGGGTGGCGGTCTGACCAGCGGCCATCTGGCCCTGGGTGCCATCAAGCGGGGGGCCAGGGTCACCCTGCTGTGCCGGCGGGACCTGCGGAGCAAACACTTCGACGCAGATCCGGGCTGGCTGGGCCCGAACTACCTCAAGACTTTTCGTGCTGAACCGTGCTGGCACCGGCGCCGCCAGCAGGTGCTGGAAGCTCGCGATGGCGGTTCGATCACGCCCCAGCTCGTTGCCAAGCTGCATCAGGCGCGCCAGCAGGGCAGCCTGCAACTCCATGAGCACTGTGAGGTGGAGGAAGCTTGCTGGTGTGCAGGCCAGTGGCAGATTCTTTGCCGCGATGGAAGTCGGCAGCTGGCCGATCGCATCTGGCTGGCCACCGGCCTCCACCAGGGAGTCAGCCACCACCCGCTGCTGCGCCAGTTACTGGAGCAACGTCCCATCGAGCTGATCGATGATCAGCCCGCACTTACAAGCGATTTGCGCTGGCCAGGCACCAACGTGCACCTCATGGGAGGCCTGTCAGCGCTACGGCTTGGTCCTGCTGCGCGCAACCTTTTCGGAGGACGAGAAGCTTCTCAGCGCATTTGCCGCGCCGCCATGAAGGCCTGATGGACGTCCTTCCAGCGGTCGCAACAGACCATCTGGCTCAGCAACAGCCTGGCCACCATCCATGACAGCAGCATCAGGGCCGGCACCCTGCGGCAATCACAACTGTGAGCATCGTTGCCGCGCTCCCGCGCCCTGGCCTTTTGAATGAAGACTTCCCAGCTCTGTTACCAACGGTGGGCTCCCCAGTTCAAGGCGTTGCCGAGCCCGCGATCACCACGCCCCCCAGCGAGCTGATTCCCGTCGACGCCCTGCGCCAGCTGAATCGGCGAGCAGATGCGGCTGGCTGGCGACAGGTGGCGGGCCATGGGGGCCTGATCCTCGTGTGCGGGCTGATCTGGGGGGATGCTCGTTTGCCCTGGGCGCTGCGGATTCCGGCCCTGCTGCTGCTGGGCTGGGGTCTGGCCTTCTGCTTCTGCGCCATGCACGAATGCGGCCATCGCACCGCCTTCGCCAGCCGTTCGCTCAATGACGCGGTGGCCTGGTGGGCGGGGGTGCTGAGCTTCTACAACGCCGATTTCTACCGCCGCTACCACCAGTGGCATCACCGCTACACCCACCAGCCCGGGCTGGATCCTGAGCTCGAAGGGGGCACCCCCAGCTCTCGGCTGGCCTATGGCGTTGAGCTCAGCGGGCTGCCCTGGTGGATGGGCAAACTGCGCTCCCACTGGCGCGGGCTGGTGGGCGCCTACGACGACTGCCCCTACATCCCGGCAGACGCGGTGGCGGCTGTGCGCGCCTCCCACTGGAAGCAGGCGGCGGTCTACGCCGCGGCCCTGCTGCTCTCGCTGCTGGCCGGCAACGGCCTGCTGCTCTGGCTCTGGCTGCTGCCGCTGGCCCTGGGGCAACCCTTGCTGCGCTTCGTGTTGCTCGCTGAGCACGGTGGCTGCAGCACCAGCACCGATGGGCTGCGCAACACCCGCACCACCCACACCCTGGCGCCGTTGCGCTGGCTGATGTGGAACATGCCCTTCCACAGCGAACACCATCTGTTCGCCTCGATCCCCTTCCATGCCCTGCCCGCGGCACACCCCTGGATCGCCGCCGATCTGGAGCACAACGATCCGGGCTACCTGGCGGTGCACCGAACGTTCCTGGCCGATCCGTCAACACTGGCGCTGCCAACGGCATGAGCGTGGCACCAGCGGTTCAAGGCAGAGATGCGCTGTTTGAACTGGGGCCCATGGCGCTCAGCTGCGGCCGGGAACTGCCCGACGCTCGCCTCGCCTACCGGGTCTTCGGGGAGCTCAACGCCGATCGCTCCAACCTGGTGCTCTACCCCAGCTCCTACGGCGCCTGGCCTGAAGACATCGACTGGGTGGTGGGGCCGATCCTCGATCCAACGCGGTTCTGCGTGCTGCTCGTGAGTCAGTTCGGCAATGGGCGCTCCAGCAGCCCCAGCACCAGCGCCCTGGGCCTGGCCGAGCAGGGCTGGGTGATCAGCCATGCCGACAACGTGGCCGCCCAGCAACGCCTGATTCAGGAGGTGTTCGAGGTGGAGCGCCTCGCCCTGATCTACGGCTGGTCGATGGGGGCGCAGCAGGCCTACCACTGGGCGGCCCTGGCCCCAGAGCGGGTGGAGCGGATCTGCTGCCTCTGCGGCACGGCCCGCACCACGCCCCACAACCGCCTGTTCCTGCTCAGCCTGCGCCAGGCCCTCACCGCCGATCCCGCCTGGGATGGAACGCGCTTCAGGGCCAGCCCGGAGCAGGGGCTGCGCACCTTCGCCCTGATCTATGCCAGCTGGGCCGCCAGCCAGGCCTTCTACAGGCAGGGCCGGCACGAAGCCCTGGGCTACGGCAGCGTTGAGGCGTACGTGGAGCGCAGCTGGCTGCCCGCCTACCGCCGCCACGATCCCCACGATCTGCTGGCGATGCTCGACACCTGGCTGGCCAATGATCTGGCGGCTGCTGTGGCAGAGCAGGACAGCAAAACCAGCGCCGGCATTGAAGCCGAGCCGATCAATTTGGCGGCGGCCCTGGGGCGGATCACGGCCCGCACCACCGTGATCGCCGGCTCCCACGACCTGTATTTCCCGCCCGACGACTGCGCCGCAGAAGCCGCCCTGATTGCCGGCGCCCGCTTCGAGCGGCTGGAGTCGGTGCTGGGGCATCGGGCCGGCAATCCGCGCGAGGCGCCGGCCGAGCAGGCCGTGATCCGCGCCGCTGTTGAGAACCTGTTGAGAACCTTTTAAGCACCTGTTGAACCCATGACCGACCTGGCCCGCTACGCCGCCGACCACGGCCTCCGCCATTTCCTCTTCTCCTTCTCGGATCTGTTCGGGGTGCAGCGCGCCAAGCTCGTGCCAGCCAGCGCCGCTAACAAGCTGGCCCGTGATGGCGCCGGTTTCGCCGGCTTTGCCGCCTGGCTGGACATGACCCCGGCCGACCCGGACGTGCTCGCCCTGCCCGATCCCTCCAGCCTGGCGGTGCTGCCCTGGCAGCGCAACGTGGCCTGGGTGGCCACCGATCTGCAGGTGGAGGGCCAGCCGCTGGAGCAGTCGCCGCGCTGGGTGCTGCGCCGTCAGCTGGAGCGGGTGGCGCAGTTGGGCTACAGCTTCCGCACCGGGGTGGAGGCGGAGTTCTTCCTGCTGCAGCCCGGCGGTGAGGCGATCGCCGATGGCCGCGACAGCCAGCGCAAACCCTGCTACGACCAACTGGCGCTGATGCGTCAGTTCGAGCTGATCGGCGGCCTGCTCGAAGCGATGGAGGAGCTGGGCTGGGGGCCGTACCAGGCCGATCACGAGGATGCCAACGGCCAGTTCGAGATCAACTGGACCTTCGCCGATGCCCTGGTCACCGCCGACCGCCACGCCCTCTTCCGGGTGATGGCGCAGGCGATGGCCGAGCCCCTGGGCTGGCAGGTGAGCTTCGCGCCCAAGCCCTTCCCCCAGCTCACCGGCAGCGGCGCCCACCTGCACCACTCGCTCTGGGACACCGAAGGCCGCAACCTCTTTCACGACCCCCGCGGTGAGCTCGGCCTCTCGCCACTGGCGTACCACTTCCTGGCCGGCGTGCTGGAGCATGCGCCGGCCCTGTGCGCCATCACCAATCCCACAGCCGAGAGCTATGCGCGGCTCGGGGGCCAGACCACCAAGTCCGGCGCCACCTGGTCGCCGGGCTGGATCAGTTATGGCGGCAACAACCGCAGCCACATGGTGCGCATCCCCGATGACCAGCGCCTGGAACTGCGCCTGGCCGATAGCGCCGCCAACCCCTACCTGCTGCCGGCGGCGGTGCTGGCCGCCGGCCTCGACGGCCTGGAGCGGCAGCTCGATCCTGGCCCCCGCAACGACGCCAACCTCTACACCGACCCGCCTGCGCCGGGTACGACTCCGCCCCTGCCTGCCAATCCCGAAGAAGCCCTGGCCGCCTTCGCCGCAGACACGGTGCTGCGCCAGGCCCTTGGCGAACCCTTCTGCCAGGCCTACGAAAGCCTGAGGCGCCAGCACGGCTGAAGGCCGGCAGCAACGAACGGCTTGAAGGAGCGGCAAGAAAGATGGCTAGAAGGAGTGGCCAGAAGCAAGCTCCTGTAACAGCCGAACGTGAGATCCGGGAGTGAAGATGACGGTGCCTACCTGTCCATCCCCACGGTGTCCCTCCCTGCCTGCTCCCCGATCTCCGCGGCCCGGCCGCCGTTGTGGCGGGCCGCTCGGAGGCTGGCCGGCCCCGGGGCGGCCGCAGCCGTGATCGGGAGCCTGGCCCTGACGGCTCCGGCCGTGGCGGCGGCAGAAGATCCAGCGGCAGCGATAGCGGTGCCGGCGGCCGTGATGCGGCGCCTGGAGGCGGTCACCGGCAAGCCGATGTACCGCCACAGCACCTGGGGCTGGCAGGTGGTGGATGAAGGTAGCGGCGCGGTGCTGCTGGAGCGCAACAGCGCCCAGATGTTCGTGCCTGGCTCGATCATGAAAACCTTCAGCACTGCCGCGGTGCTGAACGAGTACGGGCCGGAGCACCGCTTCCGCACCCCGATCCACCAGTTCGGCAGCTTGCGCGATGGGGTGCTCGATGGCCACCTGGTGCTGGTGGCCTCGGGGGATTTCAGCTTCGGGCTGCGCGAGCGCGCCGACGGCAGCCTTGGCTTCAACAGCCTGCCCCAGATCGATCACAACTACGCCAGCACCGGATTCCCCGGCGTCGCCCTGCTGGACGACAGCGACCCGCTCCGGGCCCTGAACCAGCTGGCGGCCCAGGTGCGCGCCGCCGGCATCCAGCGGGTGCGCGGCGATGTGGTCATCGACGACCGCCTGTTCAACACCTACGCCGGCTGGCCCGATGGCCTGATCGCGCCGATCTGGGTGAACGAGAACATGCTCAACATCATCACCCGTCCAGGCCGCCCCGGTGAACTGGCCGTGGTGGACTGGCGGCCGCGCACCGCTGCGCTGAGCGTGGTGTCCCAGGTGACGACGGTCGCGGCGGGCACGGCCACCGAGCCGTTGCAGGTGGAGCCGCTCGATGGGGGGCTGGTGCGGATCAGCGGCCAGATCGCCGCCGATGCCCCGGAGCGGATCAGCAGCGCTGAGATCCTCCAGCCCGCTGCCTTTGCTCGCACCGCCTTGATCGAAGCCCTGGAGCGGGCCGGCGTGGTGGTGGAGGCTACGGCCACGGGGAAGAACCCGGTGGCGATCCTGCCGATCCTGCCGGCGACCGCCCGGACTGAGGCCATGACCAGCGCCTATGCCGGCGCCCCGAAGCTGGCGGAGCACGTCTCGCCGCCGCTCTCGGAATTCGTCAAGGTGGTCCTGAAGATCAGTTACAACCGCGGTGCCGCCCTGATGGTCTGCCTGGTGGCGGTCAAGGCGGGCAGCCTTGACTGCCCCGACGGCCTGGCGCGGGAGCTGGAGGTCATCACCGCCCTGGGCGTATCTCCCGCCAGCACCTTGGTGGAGGACGGGGCCGGCTCCATCGACAGCAGCCGCACCTCCCCGATCGATCAGACCACCCTGCTGCGCCGCCTGCTGAAGGAACCCTGGGGCCAGGCCCTGCGGCAGGGGCTGCCGGTGATGGGGGTGGACGGCACCCAGGCGCAGAACCAGGCGGGCCACCCGGCCGCCGGCCGGATCCGGCTCAAGGATGGCTCCAGGGTGATGGGCAGCGCCAGCGGCCAGGTCTCGATTCCCGCCAAGACCCAGGTGGGCTACATCGAGGCCGCCAGCGGCCGGCGGCTGGTGTATGCCCTCTATCTCAACAACGTGCCCACCAGCCCCGACACCCTGCTGAGCAGCTTCGAAACCGCAGACCGTGATCTCGCCGCGATCGCGGCGGCCTTTCAGGAGGCCTTCTGATGGGGGCCCTGCTGGTGAGGGCTGCACTGTTCGCCCTGGCGCTCGTGCCCGGCCTGGCGGAAAAGGCCCTGGCAGAGAAGGTCTTGGCAACGGCGTCCTTGCGGGAGGCGGCCCCATCCGCGGCAGTGGCGGCGGTGATGAACAAGCCGCGCTACTCGGGTGCGAGCTGGAGCCTGCTGGTGAGCGATCTTTCCAGCGGCCGCACGCTGATGGCTCTCAACCCCGATCAACTGGCCTTCACCGGGTCGGTTCGCAAGCTGTTCTCGGTGGGCCGCGCCCTGCAGACCCTGGGGCCGGAGCACCGGGTCGAGACCACGGTGCTCCGGCGGGGCTCCCTGGGCGCAGGGCGGCTGGCGGGTGATCTGGTGCTCGTGGCAGGTGGTGATCTCACCTTCGGGGGCAGGCGTCTGCCGGATGGCGGCGTGGCCTTCACGGCCTTCGATCACAACGATGCCAACAACCTCGGCACGGCCCTGCTGACGCCGCAGGATCCGCTGCAGGCTCTCGATGCCCTGGCGTTCCAGGTGCGGCAGGCGGGGATCCGCCAGGTGGAGGGCGATGTGGTGGTGGACGATCGGCTGTTTCCGGCTTACCGGGTCCCCAACGGCAATCTGCTGATCCCCCCGATCCTGGTGAACGAGAACATGGTCGATGTGTCGGTGACACCGACGGCCATGGGGGAACCGGCCCGGGTCGACTGGCGGCCCCGCAGTGCCGCCTTCCAGGTGCGCTCCAGCGTTCGCACCGTGGCAGCGGGAGGGCCAGCCGTGCTCGATCTCTCCGATCTGGGACAGATGGACTGCCAATGGCGGGAACCCTGCACGGGCACCATCAGCGGCACAATCCCCCTCGACTACCGGGCACCCCTCTCCGGCAGCCCGGTGGCGGTGCGCACCTTCCGGATCGAGGATCCCGCCTCCTATGCCCGCATCGCCTTCCATGAAGCCCTCGCCCGTGCCGGCGTGGTGGTGCGGGCCCCCCTGCTGGCCCCGAATGATCCGAGCCGGCTCCAGCCCGCCGGCTCCGGGGACGCCGAGCAGACGAACAAGCAGGCTGCGCAGCTGACGGAAGAGCAGACCGTGGCCTCCTGGCGCTCCACGCCCTATGGCGCCCTGGCCCGGCTGATCCTCAAGGTGAGTCTCAACCTGGGGGCCAACCTCAGCCTCACCCAGGTGGGACTGGTGGAAGGCGAACGGCAGGTGGACGGGGCCCTGGCCGCCGAACGGCGCGACCTGAACAGGCAGGGCCTGAGCCCCCAGAGCTTCCGGTTTCCCAGCAACGGCAGCGGTAGCCCCGACAGCCAGGCCACGCCTCGGGCGGTGGTGCAGTGGCTGGAGATCATGCACGGCAGCCCCCAGGCTGCCGTGTTCCGCTCGGCGCTGCCGGTACTGGGCGTGGATGGATCCCTGGCGGAAACCGGACGGGACCTGACCGCCCGCGGCGAGGTGATGGCCAAGACGGGCACCACGATCGATTCCACGGGCCTCAAGGCCCAGGTGCTGGCGGGCTACCTGCGCAGCGTCAGCGGGCGGGATCTGGCCTTCGCGTTGTTCGTGAACGACGCCGGTCCGGTGAGCTCGATCACCGATGTGGCCGAAGTGTTCGAGGATCAAGCGGTGATTACCGATCTGATCCGAAGCTGGAGCCCCTGACCCAGCCAAGGGCCAGCCCGGTCTCAGTTGGGCATTCTCAATTGGGCATCGTCACGAACTCTTCGGCGACGGAGGGGTGCAGCGCCATGGTGCGGTCGAAATCGGCCTTGGTGGCGCCCATGCCGATGGCGATCGCCGTCATCTGGATGATCTCTGCGGCGTGTTCACCCACCATGTGAGCGCCCAATACCTTTCCTGTGGCGGTTGCCACAACCAGCTTGAGCAGCACCCGGGGACCCCGGGCCGGCAAGGCCTGGTTCATCGGCCGGAAGCGGGCCCGGTGCACCTTGACGCCATCGGCGCCATGGCGCTCAATCGCCTGCTCCTCACTCAGGCCAACCGACGAGAGCTCAGGTTGGGAGAAGACCGCCGAGGCCACCAGGTCATGATCCACCTGGCGAGGCTTGTTGCCGTAAACCGTGTCGGCGAAGGCCCTGCCCTCATCAACGGCCACGGGCGTGAGGTTGATGCGATCGGTCACGTCACCCACCGCATAGATCGTCGGCACGCTGGTGCGTTGATCGGCGTCCACCGGGATCCGGTGGCCCTCCACCGCCACCCCGGCGGCCTCCAGGTTGATGCCCTGCAGGAATGGCCGCCGGCCTGTGGCCAGCAAGACGCCACCGCAGCTGAAACGTTCACCGCCCTCGCTGGTCAGCGTCAGCTCACCCGAGGGGCCCTCCTTGCTGATGGCGGCGGGCGAATGGGCAAATCGCAGGGTGATGCCTTCGGCCTCCATCCCCTCTTGCACGGCCGAGCTGGCTTCCCGATCGAAGCCGCGCAGCAGGTGATCGCCGCGGATCAGCTGGGTCACCTGCACGCCAAGGCCATGGAGGATGCAGGCGAATTCGCAGGCGATGAAACCGCCACCCACCACCACCACGTGGGCTGGGAGCGATTCGAGCAGGAACATGTCATCGCTCACCCAACCCAGCTCGGCGCCGGGGATGGCCGGGCGATGGGGGCGACCGCCCACGGCCACCAGAATCCGCTCGCCCCGCAGCTGGCGGGATGATCCATCCGCTGCCGTCACCGCAATGGTCTGGGCGTCGTCGAAGCGACCCCAGCCGCGCACCAGTTCCACACCGGCCTTGGCCAGCAGACCGATGTGGAGCTCATTGAGCCGATCCACCTCGGCGCGGACGTTGGCCAGCAAGCGCCCGGCATCCAGATTCAGATACCCCACGTCCCAGCCGTAGCTGGGGGCATCGGCAAGCAGATGGCGGTAGGCCGAGCCATAGACCAACAACTTCTTGGGAACGCAGCCCCGGATCACGCAGGTGCCACCCACCCGATCGCCCTCAACGATCGCCACCCGCGCCCCGTAGGAGGCGGCCCGCTTGGCTGCGGCCAGCCCCCCCGATCCGGCGCCAAGAACAATCAGATCGAAGGGGTCGCTCATGGGCAGGTGACGGGGAGCCAACGGATGGGTGGACAGGTCTGTATTCGCCTCAGCCGGCAAATTCGAGCCGGGGCTCGCAGACGCCCGTGGGTGCCACGCCCTTCAGGTAGGCCAGCATCGTGTCGGCGTCGGAGACTTCGAAGGGATCGGTGGGGCAGTTGTTCTCGGCGCCAGCTTCAGCGAAGACTTTCTCGATCGTGCCGTCATTAACCACCATCGAATAGCGCCAGGAACGCAGACCAAAGCCCAGGTTCGACTTCTCCACCAACATCCCCATCTCGCGGGTGAAGTCGCCGTTGCCATCGGGGAGCAGGAAGACATTCTTGGCGCCCACGCTCTGACCCCACTTGAACATCACGAAGGCATCGTTGACCGACACACAGACGATCTGATCGACGCCAAGCGCGCGGAACTCCTCATAAAGCTCTTCGTAGCGGGGCAGGTGGTTGGAGGAGCAGGTAGGGGTGAAGGCACCGGGCAGCGAAAACACCACAACTTTTTTGCCAGCAAAGATTTCACTGCTGCTGAGGTCTTGCCAGCGGAAAGGATTGCCCCCCTCCACGGATTCATCGCGGACGCGGGTCTTGAAGACGACGGTGGGGACGCTGGATGGGTAGGACATGGGAGGGGAAAACGGAGGGGTGAACTGGAGGCTGAAGGCCAAACGCTAGCCGGGCCAGCACAACAGCCAGCAGCTTATGCGAACTCATACTGGCTTCGACTTGGCCTGGCTGTCAAGGTGGTTTGACGTCTGTCTTCGCTTGGTCCACGCCTTTGCCTGAGTTGCGCCGCATCCTGCTCACCGGGGGTAACTCCGGTATCGGTTTCGAAGCCGCCGTCCTGCTCTGCAGGGCCGGCCATCCCCTCACCTTGCTCTGCCGGGATGGCACCAGCGCAGAGGAGGCCAGCCACCGGGTGGCAGAAAAGGCCGGCTCCACCACCCTGCCCCAGTCAGCCATTTGCGACCTGGGCGATCTGGAGAGCGTGAGGGCCTGCGCGGCCGCGCTGCTGGCGGCAGGAACGGTCAGCGACACGCTCGTTCTCAATGCCGGGCTGCAGTACGCGGGCGCCAAGGAACCGCGGCGCACCCCCCAGGGCTTCGAGCTCAGCGTCGGCGTCAACCATCTCGGCCATCTGCTGCTCGCCCAGCTGCTCACCCCCACGCTGGAGGCCGGACGCTCGCCTCGCCTGGTGGTCACCGCTTCGGAAGTGCATGACCCCACCAGCGCCGGCGGCAAGGTGGGCCGGCCAGCCGGGCTGGGTGATCTCAGCGGCTTGAAGGCTGGCGAGGACGCCGCCATGGTGGATGGATCCACCCCCTTCAATGCCGAGAAGGCCTACAAAGACAGCAAGCTCTGCAACGTGCTCTTCGCCCGCGAATACCAGCGCCGGATGGAAGCGCGGGGGCAGGACCTGCCGGTGATCGCCTGGAGCCCCGGGCTGGTGATCCCGCCGATCAGCAGCGGCGGCTTCTGGCGTTACAGCCGCCAGTCCAACGAGCTCGGCCAGCGCTTGTTTGCCCTGGCGGCCCGCTCGATCCTGCGGATCAGCGAGCGGGTGGAAACCGCCGGATCCCTGCTCGCCGCCCTGGCCACCGACGACGCCTACGCCACCCCTGGCTTCAGCTACTACAGCAACCGCCTGCTGGCCCCAGGTCGCCATCGCTTCGAGGCCACCGCGATCAGCGCCGAAGCCCAAAACGACGCCCTGGCCCTGCAGCTGTGGGAGCGGAGCACGGCGCTGGTGGGTACTGAGATCGGTACGGAGATCACCCTGCCCGACCAAGACGCCCACAGCGGCCAGATCGCTTAGTATCGACTTATACATTTCAGCTTGGCGGAGCCACTGGTATCCCTGCCCGGTCCTGGAGATCGGCAGACCATTCGGTCGTCTCCCCTGAGTCATCAAAACTGAATAAACACGTGGCATCCCCTTTTGGAGCCCTGGATTTGCCGATGGTGCAGTACGCGCCGTTGGCCCCCAAGGCTCCCGTTTCACCGCCCGCACCAGCCGGCATTCCTGCGGTGATCTACTGCGAGGGCCAGTTCATGAGCCCCGATGGCAAGACGGCCCATGGGTTGGTGCGCCACAGCGAGCGCTTCCGAATCGCGGCTGTGATCGACAGCCTCTGCGCCGGCGCCGATGCCGGCCTGCTCTTGGATGGTGTGGCCAATGGCATCCCGGTCGTGGCCGACCTGGAGGCGGCCTTTGCCCTCGGCGGAGCGCCACTGCGGACCTTGATCTACGGCATGGCCCCCGCCGATGGTCTGTTCAGCCCAACCGACCGTGCCGTGCTCCTCGGCGCCGTTCGCGCCGGCCTCGGCCTGGTGAATGGCCTGCGTGAGTTCCTCGGCGATGACGCCGAATTCACCGCCGCCGCCGCGCTCCATCAGGTCACGATTGAGGATGTCCGGCGTCCACCGGCCCTGAAGGACCTGCGCCTGTTCAGCGGCGCGATCGCCAGGGCCCACTGCCGGCGCATCGCCGTTCTCGGCACCGATGGCGCCATCGGCAAGCGCACCACCGCCACGCTGCTGGTGCAGGCCCTCAACGACCATGGCATCCGCGCCGTGCTGGTCTCCACCGGCCAGACCGGGATGATCCAGGGCGGGCGCTACGGGCTGCCGCTCGATGCCATCCCGTCCCAGTTCTGCTCCGGCGAAGTGGAAGCCGCCGTGGTGCTGGCCTACGAAACCGAGCAGCCCCAGGTGATCGTGATCGAGGGCCAGGGCGCCCTCAGCCATCCGGCCTACCTCTCCTCCACCTTCATCCTGCGCGGCAGCCAGCCCCAGGCCGTGGTGTTGCAACATGCGCCGAAACGCCGCTATCGCTGTGATTTTCCGCAGGTGGCGATGCCCACCCCCCAGAGCGAGATCACGCTGATCGAGGCCTTCGCCCCCACCCGGGTGATCGGCATGACCCTCAACCATGAGGGCATGGAGGTCGCTGAAATCCCCGCCGCCATTGCCCTTTACGAGGCCGAACTGCACATTCCAGTCACCGATGCCTTGGCCTGCCCGCCCGAGCGGCTCGTCCAGATGGTGATGCGGGCCTTCCCAGAACTGGCAGGGGAACTGGCGGCGGTGACGTGAGCGCCCCGCGGCTCGAGATCGATCTCGGCCGCCTCCAGCACAACGCCATCACCCTGGTGAGGCGCCTGGCACGCCAGGGCATTTCGGTTTCGGGCGTGAGCAAGGCCGTTCTCGGACTGCCGGAGATCGTGCACCTCTGGCTGGCCGCCGGGGTGAGCTCGATCGGGGATTCACGCCTCGAAACGATTGAAGCCATGGCGCATGCGGGCATCACAGCTCCACTGCTGTTGATCCGCACGCCCATGCTCAGCCAGGTGGAACGGGTCGTGGCCCATGCCGCCACCAGCTGCAACAGCGAACCCGTGGTAATCAAAGCCCTGGCAGCGGCGGCCTTGCGCCAAAGGCGGCGCCATGGCGTGTTGCTGATGGTGGAACTCGGTGATCTGCGCGAGGGGATCCTGCCGCCTGATCTGACGGCAATCGCCGAACTCACCCTGGGCCTGCCGTCGCTGCGGCTGGTGGGGATCGGCAGCAACCTGGGCTGCCAGCACGGGGTGGCGGCCGATGCCGACAACATGGGCGAACTCTCGGCCCTGGCCAACGCCCTGGAAGCCCGCTTCGGCATCAGCCTGGAGCTGATTTCAGGCGGGAATTCCGCCAATCTCCCCTGGCTGGAGCAAGGCGGAGCACCCGGCCGGATCAACCATCTGCGCCTGGGCGAGGCCCTGCTGCTGGGCCGCGAACCCCTGGGCCGCACCGCTATCCCCGGCCTCCACACCGACGCCTTCAAGCTGGTGGGTGAACTGATCGAAGTGAAAACCAAGCCAACCCGGCCCTGGGGCAGGCAAGGCCTCACCAGCTTCAGCGACGAAAGCCCCCGCCAACCTTCCTTACGCGAAGACCGGGGCCTGCGGCAGCGTGGCTTGTTAGCCCTTGGCCTTCAGGACGTTGATCCTGCCGGTCTGGAGCCGCCGCCGGGCGTTTCAATCGTGGGAGCCAGCAGCGATCACCTGGTGGTGGAGGCTGATCATCCCCTGAGCGTGGGCGAGGAACTGAGCTTCTCACCGAACTACAGCGCCCTGTTGCGTGCCATGACAAGCCTGTTTGTGGAGCGCCTGTGCATCGACGGAGAAGCCAAGGCTCCCAGAGGAGCGGCAGCCTCTACGGCTCAAGCACCAAGGCCGGGGAGTCAACCAGGGACGACTCTGGAGGGAGATTCGGAACGAGCGCTAGTCGCGACTACAAGCTGAACGGCACCGAACAAGCAGAAGTCAAATAAACAAATCACGGCTTTGTCTGATAATCAGCAAGGAAAGAGTGCAGGATCCACATGTAATCGTCACTTGACGATAACCAGCGGAGATCGACGCCAGCACTGGGATTGTCAAGCTGGACATTGAATTTTGCCGCCAGCCCCACCCCCGAACGGACCGAACTGACAGGACGGCCCTTGCTCCCGTGGCCAGTGGCCGAGGGAGACGAACGGCAAGAATCCGCCATACGGAGCAGGTCAGACTTGAGGAAATACCGCAAATCCATCGGCAAGCAAGCTAGAGCCAAGCCAGAACGACAGCTAAAACTTGACAGAACCACTGAACAATGGTAGGTATTGTCAAGTGACGAAGACATTCAATTAATGTTCAGGCCTTAGGCGCGCTCGCTCAAGGCACATACAGTTAAAAGAATTCACGCAAAAAATGTAGCCTTAAGTTCAACTGCAACTCCAGCAACTGGCAGCTCAGTTTCCTCTAGAATCCACACTACTTCACTTTTGAGCGAATGAAACTTGATCAGCACGTTTCCAATGGCTCAACTTCACAAAATACCAAATCTTGCATGTTTACTTGATTGGCCGTCCCACAAAGTCCTCAGCGACAGAATCCTGTAAACCACGGATTCTGCCCAAGAGCAGCAAGTGTTGAGGAAGATTGTAAGCGATAAGCACATCAATGCCAGCAGACCGCCCCCTCTTCATCCTGCTGATCAGCGTTCACGGCCTAATCCGTGGGGAGAATCTCGAACTCGGCCACGATGCCGATACTGGCGGTCAGACGAAATACGTTGTGGAGCTGGCCAGAGCCCTGGCCAGGCACGTTGACATTGAGCAGGTCGATCTGATCACCAGGCGGGTGGTGGATGCCTCCGTGAGCGACGACTACGCCAAACCAATCGAAGAATTGGCAGACAAAGCCCGCATTGTGCGCCTCGAAGCAGGCCCTGCGGCCTACATCGCCAAGGAAAGCCTCTGGCCCCATCTCGATACGTTGGCGGACAACGTCTTCGAGTGGATGTACAACCAGCCGCGCCTGCCCGACATCATTCACACCCACTACGCCGATGCCGGCTATGTGGGGGTGCGGCTGTCGAAGGCCACCGGCATCCCCCTGATCCACACCGGCCACTCTCTCGGGCGTGATAAGTGGCGGCGGCTGATGGCGATGGGCACCACGATCGAGCAGATCGAAGAGCGTTATCACATGGCTGAGCGTTTTTCTGCCGAAGAAAATGTTCTCGCTAATGCCGAGCTGATCATCACCAGCACACGTAATGAAATGGAGGATCAATATGGCCTCTACGACTACTACACTCCGGAGAAGATGGCGGTGATTCCGCCTGGGACCGATCTCAAGCTGTTTCATCCCGCCAGCAAGAAAGACTCCCCCTGCCAGCTCGCCCCAACCCTGGATCGACTGCTCAAGGATCCAACCAAGCCGATGATTCTGGCGCTCTGCCGGCCTGATCCGCGCAAGAATCTGCTCACCTTGGTGGAAGCCTATGGCGAATCCCCCAGCCTGCAACAGCTGGCCAATCTGGTGATAGTGGCTGGCAACCGCGATGACATCCGCGACCTTGGCGACAATGCCCAGGGTGTGTTTGCCGAGCTGCTGTTGGCGATCGATCTGCACGAGCTCTATGGCCTGGCGGCACTTCCCAAGCATCACAACTCCGACGACGTTCCAGGCATTTATCGGCAGGTTGCCGACTCGGGGGGGGTATTCATCAATCCAGCCCTGACCGAACCCTTCGGTCTCACCCTGCTGGAGGCGGCCGCCTGCGGACTACCGCTGGTGGCCACCGAGAACGGTGGCCCCGTCGACATCATCGGCAACTGCCGAAACGGGCTTCTGGTTGATCCACTCGATAAGGGGGCGATCGCCAGTGCCCTGAAACAGTTGCTCACCGATCAGGCACTCTGGCAACGCTGCGCCAGCAACGGCCTTCGCCATGTCAAGACGCACTATTCCTGGGATGCCCATGCCAGCAGCTATCTGCAGCGGATCCGCCCGATCACCGATCGCCATCAGGCGCGCCGCGCCGTACCCGCTTCGTCCGGAAGGCAGATCGACCGCCGCCGCGCCCTGTTCACGGCCATCGACAACACACTGCTGGGTGATGTCGAAGCCCTGCGCGAATTCATCGAAACCGTGCGCCGCCACCGCCGCCAGTTCGTCTTCGGCATCGCCACCGGCCGCCGGCTTGATTCGGTCCTGAAGCTGATCCGGGCCTATGGCATCCCCAGCCCCGATGTGCTCATTACCAGCCTGGGAACAGAGATCCACTACTCAGCCCAGTTGTTCGGCGACATCGCCTGGAGCCACCACATCGACCACGTCTGGACGCCCAAGGTGTTGCGGCGCGTTCTGGAGGGCATTCCCGGCCTGAAGACCCAGGGCAAGGAAGAACAGAGTCGCTACAAACTCTCCTACTTCTACGATGCTGCAGAGGCCCCACCGCTGGTAGAAATTCAATCCATCCTGCGCCAACGGGAACTCTCCGTGAATGCCATCTTGTCGTTCGGCCAGTATCTCGATGTGATTCCGGCCCGGGCCTCGAAAGGACAGGCGTTGCGCTACGTGCTCAACCAGCGGCGGATCCCCCTGGAGCGCAGCCTGGTCACCGGGGGGTCCGGCGGCGATGAGGACATGCTGCGGGGCAACATGCTGGGCGTGGTTGTTTCCAATCGCCACTGGGAGGAACTCTCCAACCTTCGTGAGAATGAGCGTGTGTATTTTGCCCAGGGAGCCCACTGCAGGGGGATTCTTGAAGCCATTGAGCACTACAACTTCTTCTCCAGCAGGCCCCAGGATTTTGCCCCTTCGAGCTGATCAAGCCGAGCCCAAACCGGAATCCTTTCTAGCGTTCAGCCATCCGCTTTCGGTCATCCTCCTTCATCTATCAGATCCAGCGATCAGATCCAGCCATCCGCTCCAGCCCTGGCTTCGGGCGTCGGTTATAGAACGTCCGCCTAGTGCCGTTCGATTGAGCCAGCACCCCACCAGATCAGCTCTCCCCCTTGTCTTGAATGTACGAACAAGTTTCCCATTCCCTGCTGAATTCGATCCTCAACGATCTCAAGCCCGAAATTCGCCGCCAAGACCTACGCCATTTCTACACACGGCTGGGGGCAAATTTCTATGCCATCCACTCCCTGTTCAGCACGCTCTACGGCCACCGCGATGATTTCAACATCCAGATCCTAAATCTGGTTGAAACGATGGCGACGGGCTACATCCAACGCAGCGCCGAGTTGGAGGAGCTCGACATGGAGCGGGAGCGTGACCACAACTGGTTTCTCTCCCAGAAGTGGGTGGGGATGGCTCTTTACACCAATGGGTTCGCCGAAAACCTGGAAGACCTGCTCCACAACAGGATCGGCTACCTCCAGGAGCTGGGCATCAACATGGTGCACATCATGCCGATTCTGAAATGTCCAGTTGGCCAGAGTGATGGTGGTTATGCCGTAAGCGACTTCCGGCAGATCGATGAGCGCGTGGGAACACTCAACACATTTCGCCAAGTGGCTGATGAGTTTCGCAAGCGCGAGATCCTGCTGGTTCATGACATCATTTTGAATCACACCTCCGATGAACACGCGTGGGCCCAGAAGGCCAAGGCAGGGGAGACTCACTACCAGGATTATTACTACACTTTCGAAGATCGGCGGATTCCCGATATCTACGAGCAAAGCATGCCGCAGGTGTTCCCTGGAACCGATCCCGGCAACTTCACCTGGAGTGGGGAGATGCAGCGCTGGGTGATGAGTGTGTTTCATCACTACCAGTGGGACCTGAATTACTCCAATCCAGAGGTGCTGATCCAGATCGTCGATATCATTCTGTTCTGGGCCAATCAGGGTGTCGATGTGCTCCGCCTTGATGCGGTGGCCTTTCTCTGGAAGCGGCTTGGCAGCACCTGCCAGAACGAACGCAAGGCCCACCTGATCCTGCAGCTGCTCAAAGACTGCTGCCAGGTCACCGCGCCGAGCGTGCTGTTCATCGCCGAGGCGATCGTGGCGCCGGTGGAAGTCACCAAATACTTTGGCGAAGATGCGATCGTGGCCAAGGAATGCGAGGTGGCCTACAACGCCACCTTGATGGCGTTGCTCTGGGATGCCACCGCCACCAAGAACGCCAAACTTCTCTGCCAGGGCCTCAAGAGCCTGCCAGGCAAGCTGGACCGGGCCACCTGGCTGAACTACGTCCGCTGCCATGACGACATCGGCTTCGGCTTTGATGATCAGGACATCCGGGCCGTCGGCTATGAACCCCGCGCCCACCGTCGTTTCCTCACCGACTATTTCACCGGCAGCTTCGACGGCCAGGCCAGGGGGCTGGCCTTCAACCGCGACGATGCCACAGGCGATGCCCGAATCTGCGGTTCGTTGGCTTCACTGGCGGGCCTGGAAACCGCACTGGAAGCCGACGATCAGGCCCTGATCCAAGCGGCCATCGACCGGATCTTGCTGCTGCACGGCGTGATCCTGTCCTTCGGTGGCATCCCGCTGATCTACAACGGAGACGCCATCGGCACCCTCAACGATTACAGCTTCTCCGATGATCCCAGCAAGAGCCATGACAACCGCTGGGTGCACCGCAACAAGATCAATTGGAAACGGGCCGAGCGGCGCAACCAGGCGGGAACGGTGGAACACAGCCTGTTTGGGGCGATGCAAAAACTGATCGCCATCCGCAAGGAGATCCCCGCCTTCGCTGATTTCAACAACCGCGAACTGCTGCCCCTGGCGAATGATCATCTGCTCGGCATGGTGCGCTTCAACCCCCAGCGTCCCTCCGACCTGGTGGTGGTAATCGCCAATTTCGACAGCAGCGCCCATGGGATCGACCTGGAGACCCTCTCCCGCCATGGCCTGAACCCAAGGGGCCGGCTGGTGGATCTCGCCAGCGGCCGCTCCCCACTCCTGCAGGACGGAGTTCTGGCCGTTGGCGGCCAGCAGTTCCACTGGCTAACCGAAACCTGAGCCCCGTCACGCCGGCCAATCAGCCCAGCAACACCACCGGATCCCCAAGCTTGAGGGCACCCGGCCGCAGCACCGAGAGCCGGATGCCTGCTTCCACCTTGTTA
>Ga0222659_1000358_pt1 | contig 29107 bp, 32 predicted proteins | sample AntAcemetagen547_FD_179850 | JGI IMG/M metagenome (GOLD analysis project Ga0222659, IMG submission 179850) | Saline water microbial communities from Ace Lake, Antarctica - #547 | ecosystem: Environmental > Aquatic > Non-marine Saline and Alkaline > Saline | place: Antarctica: Ace Lake...
GAATTGCCTTCTCCTAAGCTCATTGAACGTATTGCCGAGCAAAAGATATCTCTTAACAACCTAGTAGCTTTAGTAATGAGCTACAATGAATCAGGACGTCTGGATTTCATTCTCGACGATTTACAGAAGATTGAAGATGCGTATGGCTCAGTATCAATCAACGAAGCCAAGAACACAGTGAGCGAAGGTGAAGACGGTGTTACTCAAATCGGCGGTAAAACTGTAATTGTAATTTCTGATCAAGATTTAAAGACCCTTACCCAAGCCGTTTCTGAAATCCGTCAAGGATACGTACAACTATAATTAAGGAATTCTATTCTCCCCGAAGATGAAAAAGCTACTCATAATATTATTTGCAGCAGTGCAAACATCCCTAGCAATGGGACAGTGTCGAACATTTGTCAAAAACAACTGTGGCGATGCTCTGGAAGGTTTTATTCCAGGCGAAAGTTTCAATGCGGTTAAATTATTTCCAGGCGATGCCGCCGAAGTCGAAATGACTTTCTACAGCGAAGTGGACTACCGGCTGTTGGTTTGCAGTCACGAAGTGTTAGGTGATGTTAACTTTCAGCTCGTAGATAAAGATGGCGAAGTGATTTACGATAACGCTAACCGCGAGTACAGTGAATTTTTCGATTTTCGATTAGAAGGAACAAGGACTTTTGGCCTTAAAATAAAAGTCCCCGAACAAGGTGATAGCTCCATCAACCCTCAAGGTTGTGTGGCCATCCTACTGGGACGAAAAATTAAAGATTAGTCGATTACCAACTTCTTTGCTGAGGAACCATTCGATCCTCGAACTTCTACCAAGTAAATTCCCGAAGAAAGATTATTGAGTTCTATTCTATACTCGCGAACGGACTCTTTTGGAACAATTTCTTGATGAATAATACGGCCCGATAGATCTCGAAGAAAAATTGTCTTGGAATCAGACACATCATCTGGAAACTTCAACGTGACCATATTCGTGGCAGGATTTGGAAACATAGCAAATCGTGCCTCAGGGGCTGATTGAAATGCAGTGTTCAAAGTCGTTCCATCGATTAAATTGATGTCGTCAATGTAAATCGTTCCGCCATTCGTTCCTCTAAACTCGAAGCGAAATCTGAATTCTTCATTCTGAAATACAGGAACTATATTATCAATTTCAGCAGTCAACCAATCCTCTTCGTTTGGGAGATATCCTTCGGGAAAAATTCCTTCGTTAGTATACGCATCACCATCGTCATAAACTCTGCGAAGACTCCAGAAATCTCCACAATTCTTGGAAATAAAAACCCACAATTCTCCCTCACTAGCCGCTGACCCTCTAGCACCAGCTCGCTTAAATGAGAGTACAGGCAAATCACCCACATCACTCATTTGAAATGTCTTCGAAACGAAGGCCGACTTCGCTATAGTTGGATTCTCTGCTTCTGTGGCTCTAAATACTGCTGAGTGGTTATCGTCAAAACCAGCCTGGGTGCTAATTTCCCAATCATCATTATCAAACAAATTCTCTGTGTATAATGATCCGTCTTCTAAATCGGAAAAAGCCTCGATAGACTCGAAGCTTTGGCTATAAGGAAGACTCAGAAAAGCAGTATCCAGAACTTCTACAAACGCCTCTTTTACTTCGGTAAGTTGATTTCCGAAACTGTCAACCACAGCCAAACTAACAGTATAAAACCCTGGAGTAGAATACAGCACATCTGGGCTTACAGTGTTGGTTGTAGCGGGAAATCCACCTTCAAATATCCATAGCCTCTCTGCTATACCCGAATGAGATTGATCTTGGTAGTTTATTGTTTCACCTACACACACTGAGAAGTTGTCAGAAGAGAAATCTGCAACACACAATTGAGGCTCAAGTAAAACACCCGTTGCCTCTAGGTTCTCTTCCGCCCACAAGTTATTTCGTTCAGCGATTGGGCTAGTCAATGAAGCGATCATTCGCATTTTCTGACCTTCAGTAAACATTTTTCCACAGTAGGAATATTCCATGAAATTCTCCACATTATCCAAACTCCCACAAGATTCGCCGTATACATTACAAGAAGTCCAACCTATTGTATTGGGGGTATCAGCTACGCCATCATCAGTATCGCAGTTTGTTTCAACGTCAGGTGCATTGGTACTGCCCCAAAGGTGAGGCAAATCTATCCAGTGACCCACTTCATGAGAAAGGACATGTGAACGACCTAAAGTACTCTCTCCATTACTACCTACGTAATCGTATCTAACAACTATACCGTCGTTGGTTTCACCAAAATCTCCTGCTAAGGAACTAGGGTAGTAAGTATAACCAGCCGCACCGCCAGCTATAGTTTTACAAACCCATATATTCATGTACTTTGATCGATCCCATATTGGGCTTACCGTTTTGAGGTTTTCTCCTCCTGAGGTAGTCAAAATGCTCAAAGTTCTAACGACACCATTGGTGCAATTTCCTTCTGGGTCAAGTTTCGCTAAGCGAAACTCCACTTCTACGTCTCCAATAATATCCACGAACGCCTCTTGAACGGTTTCAATTGCATTGCTATTCGCATTGAAATCATCCGTCATCACCCGAATGGCGTCTTCAATTTGGGCAATTGAAATGTTCTCGGGGCCATAATTGTGAATGATGTGAAACACAACGGGAATAATGTATGGATCTCCATCTTTTTGAAATCCTGTTCTCTCGAGCTCTTTCGCGCGTTTGAGAATTTGAGCCCCAAGAATTTCAGCAGCTTCCTTTAAAGCAGGATCGCTTTCAAAAAGCCTATCCTGCATTTCATAGGTATGGCACTTTACAATATTCTCTTGCGTGTTTTGAGCAAATAACACTACGGTCGCAATAGTGGCCAGACAGGCCAGAAAAATCTTCTTCATTAGGCTTTAATTTGAACAGAAAGGTGGTGGTAACCTTTCTGCCTATTTGACAATAAGCTTCCTCACTGCAATTCCCTCTTCACCAGTCAATCTAACAAAGTACATCCCAGGTGTCAAGGATGCATCAAGTTGAATTTGCAAGCTCTGAGTTCCTGAGGTCATTACACCTGCAAAAGGAGACTGCACGACCCGACCAGAGGCATCAACGACATCAATTCTTATATTTTGGTTCTCAGATAAGTCCAGTCGAAGTCTTACGTTATCAGTCGCGGGGTTCGGGAAAAGAGTGATCTCCTTAACCACGTCGTTATTGTCTACACTCAGGGTATTGGGGTCGTAGATGTTAATGTCATCAATAAAAATATTGTTTCCATTCACACTCGTGAATTCAAATCTTATTCGAAATTCTGTCGTTAGGAAAATGGAACTGATGTTATCAATTATTACTTCTTCCCAGTCACTATCAGAGTCAGGAGAAAACTGACCGCTGACGTTTCCGATGACTGTTGGCAGCTCGTCTATATCTCTGGTTTCTCGTAAATTCCAATTTTCCCCACAATTTCTCGAGATTCTTACTCGAAGGAGATCATCCGAACTGGCGTTTCTACGAGCATGAGCGTACTTAAATGAAAGCACTGCATTATCCTCTAGTCCTGAAAGGTCAAACGTAGGACTTTCTAGCGTTTCTACTTGGAAATCAGCATTGTTTCTTCCTCGAACGTATACGGATTGGGAGCCAGTAAGCGAAGCTTGATCTGTCAATTCCCAGCGTATAGTCGACCCGTCAGGGTTCACGGAAGTCCATTCATTATTTTCTTCAATATCTGAAATATTCTCAAAGCCTTCTTCAAACGGAAGCGCATACTGTGCCTCACCCAAAACGGTTACCAAATCTTCTTTTAGAACTGTTTCTTCACCTTCAGCATTACTCACAGTTAGAGATACTGAATAAACGCCTGGTGTGTCATAAACTACGTTAGGATTATCTTCATTAGAGGTCGCGGGGGTTCCTCCTTCAAACGTCCATTCTCTGTCTTCAACCCCATTATAAGAAATGTCGTCGAAAACGATTTCCTGACCCATACAAATCTTTGGATCTCTGTTCGTCGCAAATTCGGCAAAACAAATCTCATCTGGATCAAGCACTCCCGTTTCAATCAAATTTGCAGGTGTATAAAGCTGATTTCTTTGAGCAACACTGCTATTCATGGCTGCTCTCATTCTATTTGATTGCCCAACAGTGAACATTCTAAAGCAAAAAGTATAATCCATGAAATTCTGTACGTTGTCTAGAGACCCGCAAGTGGAATTATTCAGATCACAGAAGCTTGGCGAACCTATTGTGTTGGGTGTATCAGAAACAAAATCACTGCTGTTACTTCCACTGCAATTTGAAGTAGATCCAGCGTTTCCTAAACCCCAAATGTGCTCCAGATTCACCCAATGACCTATTTCGTGGCTGAGCGTGTGTCTTTGCGCTGCAGAGGAAGTTCCGATACTCCCAACGTTGTCTGAGCGCATTACAATACCATCATAATCCTGGCCAAATGAACCGTTCACCGTACTCGGAATAAAAGTATAACCGAGAGTGGTACCTCCTGCTCCCGACTCTCCAATCTGTCTGCATGTCCATATATTGAGATAGCTGGATCTGTCCCATATCCCGGTGGCGTCTTTCATCTCATTAAAACCTTCATTGGTGGTTTCAGAAAGCAACCGAGTAATACCATTGGTGCAATTACCGTCGGGATCTATTTTGGCCAATCTAAACTCGAACTCAACATTTCCGATAATATCAACGAATTCGTCCACTACTTGGCCTATATCACTATTGGCGGCATTGAAGTCTTCGTTAAGTGCAACGATAGCACTGTGCACTTGCTCATCAGATATGTTTTCGCTACCACCTTGATGCACGATGTGAAAAACAACTGGAATAATGAGTATTTCATCTTCAGTACCCTTGGCAGCTACGAACGCTTGAGTTTCAGCCTCGAGCTGTTTACGAGCTTCTTTGGCAATTGCTCTTTGCTCTGGATATTTTTGAAAGAATGCTTCGGTGGCTTCGTGCTGTCCACAATTCATTTGGTCTGGTTGAACAGACTCGTTTTCTTGAGCACAAAGTGAAGTAGAACTGAGCACGACAGCAGCGATCAGCAGAAATTGTTGAAATCTTCTCATGGTGGGTTTTTACAGTAATTTTTTCAGCAGGCCGAAGTTACAAATAACTAGACCCCCGTGCATCGCCAACTCGACATTGAGGTTGGACAGTTACTATACATGAGAAGTAGGCTATACCCTAATTCTCAAGATAAGTATAGGATTTACACTCTTGGAAACCTAAGCTAGAGCCTGCTCCAAATCAGCAATGAGATCTTCTATGTCTTCAACCCCTACACTCAGTCGAATTAAAGAGTCAACAACCCCTGACTGTTTTCTTGTGTTTTCAGGAATAGACGCATGAGTCATAGTGGCAGGGTGACCAATCAAGCTTTCAACCCCACCAAGCGATTCAGCCAGGGAGAAAACCTTGCACTTTGCGAGTATTTCGTGAGCAGCTTTTACCGTGTCCTTTTTTAAAGTGAACGAAACCATCCCGCTGAAGCCACGCATTTGTTTCTTGGCAATTTCATGACCTGGATGAGACTCCAAACCTGGATAGTATAGCTTATCGATTGCAGAATGATCACTCAGGAATTTTGCCACCTCCATTGCATTTTCGCAATGGCGCTGCATTCGAAGGTGCAATGTCTTTACTCCTCTCAGCACCAAAAAGGCATCTTGTGGACCACAAATAGCTCCTGAAGAGTTTTGAATGCGGTAGATCTCCGAAGCAATCTCCTCATCATTTGTTACCAAGGCCCCCATGACTACATCGCTATGGCCTCCCAAATATTTAGTAACTGAATGCATCACCACGTGAGCTCCCAAATCGAGGGGTGTTTGAATATAAGGAGTCGAAAAAGTATTGTCAACTACTACCATTGCGTTAGAATCTTTTACCGCGTCAGCGATAGCCTGAATATCTACAATAGAGAGCATCGGGTTGGTCGGTGTTTCGATCCAAACCATCTTTGTATTGGCATTTACGGCAGCTGCCACGTTTGCTGGGTCATCCATCGATACGTGGTGAAATTTGATCCCATACTTTGCGAATATGGTATTGAACAATCGATATGTTCCTCCATAAAGATCGTTGGTGCTAATTACCTCATCACCCGGATTGAGCATCTTGAGAACACAATCAATGGCAGCCAGACCGCTTCCAAAACAAGCTCCGAACTTGGCATTCTCCAAAGCAGCCAAACTACCTTCCAAAGCTGCACGAGTAGGGTTCTTGGATCTTGAGTACTCATAGCCCTTGTGCACCCCTACTTGATCCTGAACATAAGTAGAGGTTTGGAAAATGGGGGTCATGATAGCTCCAGTAGATGGGTCTGGTTCAACACCGGAATGAATGGCTTTGGTGGCAAATTTCATAGTTGCTTTTTCCATTTAAATGAAGAATTCAAAGACACTAACTCCATTCTATTTCTTTTTTTTCGGTGATGTGGCGCGCAACCATCGGGGCAGAATAATGGCTCCGATAAACAGGTAAGGATAGTACGAAATGAGCCTCCAAAGCAGCGCTAAAGCACCCACAAGACCCAAAGGAATAAATTCTTTTAAGAATCCTGAAAAGGCGAATTCAGCAACCCCCGAACTTCCTGGTGTCGGACTGATCAACATAATTACCCACATTACCAGTTGGCGCGCATAAATCAGAACCTGATCTGAAAATCCATGGAGAAGCGTATTGTCGGCAGCGGCAAAAGCCAAAATTAAAAAATTGACGACGATGTATCGGGAAGTCCAAGAAACATAGGTCGCTCCGAAAGCCTTGAACCAATAATTCAATGGCTTCCCTTTTAACTCTTCGCTCGTTGTTATAATATCGTCTCCGATATTGATCACGTTATACCGCCATCTTCTGAGTATAGGCAATCTGAATATTTGAAGTAACAAGTATTTGAAACCACGAGGTAGAGTAAAAACAGCAAGAAGGATTGAGGTCGTTAATACGACGATGAAACCATAGCCAATCCAAAAAATCCCTCGCGTGCCGAAGGTGGTGCCGAAAAGGGTTTTTTGCATGCTAACTGGAAAGAGGTCTTCTGAACCAATTGCGACCAGGACTACGATTACGGTCAAAATATAAAACAGCTCATCGAGCAACGCCGACACCAATACGATCGCGGTGCTTTTCCCAAGTTTGATTCCTTCACGATGGACAATAAACATGGCAACACCACTACCACCAACGATACTCGGGGTAAGAGCTGAGGCAAACTCCCAGAGCATGATCACTCTAAAACTTTGAAGCCAAGACAGCACATTGTCGGTCAATACCCGAATGCGGTACATATAGGCCAAATCGCGAAGGGCCATTGCTAGCAAGGCCATGAGAATCCAAAAGGTACTTGCCCATGTCCACTGAATATCTCTTAGCGTATCTCTGTAGGTGCGCAAATTGTATTCGCCTCCACAATCGCCAACGAATTCAAAATCCTCATCGTTGCTAAAATCAGGTGTCCCATTTTCGCTGGAACCTACCCATGTGTATTCTCCGCAATCACTACCAATGACTTCTTCGAAACGAGTGTCGGTAAGATTGAAATAAAGTAGAAGAAAGGCCACGCTTAAACCCAAAAAAACAGGAAGAATAATCTTCCTCCCACTCAACTTCTCTACTATGTCATTTTCTTTTGGGAGCAAGTATCTTTGAGGCTTATTGTCGCGATTTATTTAGAGTAATCGATAATTACAAAAATAACTCAAAGAAGCCCGTAAACCATGAAGAAGTTCTTTTATCTCGAAACCTGTAATACGTGCCAACGCATCATGAAAGAACTAAATCTGAGTCATAAAATAGAGTTGAGAGAAATCAAATCTCAACCCTTGAATGATGAAGAAGTGGATCGTTTAGGGAAAAAAGCAGGTTCATATGAAGCCATTTTCAGCAAGCGGGCTCGAAAATACCGCGAACTAGGACTAAACGAAAAAACGCTAACGGAACAAGATTTTAGAAAGTACCTATTGACCGATTATACTTTCTTAAAAAGACCCGTTTTAGAAACTTCGGAGGAGGCAATAGCTGGCAATGCGAAGAAACAAGTCGAGGCAATGAAGGCATTGGCCTGATTGGAATTGGTTACATTTGCCGATCTAAGTTATTCTATGCTTCAATCGATGACAGGCTTTGGCAAGGCCTCTGCCCAATTTGCCGACAAAAAAATTACCGTAGAGATCAAATCGCTTAACAGCAAACAATTCGATCTCTCGATGAAAATGCCTTCGCTATACCGCGAGAAAGAGCTCATCATCCGATCGATGGTTTCAAAAGTTCTCGGTAGAGGAAAAGTGGATTTATCCATCTACACAGAATCACCCGAAGGCGACCGAAACGTAACCATCAACCATAAGCTGGCCCAATTGTATCTCGAACAAATCAGAGATTTGGGAAAGAAATCGGGCTTGAAAGAACCTGATGGCCTACTCACCTCAATTCTCGGTTTCCCAGAAGTTTTAAAAACTGAAAGGCCTGAACTGGGAGATGGAGAATGGAATGTAGTAGAAGAAGCTGTAGAGAATGCTGCAGCAGCTCTGAACGACTTTAGACTGAGTGAAGGAAAGAGATTAGAAGAAGATATCGTTCAACGCGTCAACAAAATCGAAGGCCTAACATTAGACCTAGAGCCCCATCTTGAAGAACGAATAAAAGAAGTGCGCCAACGCATTCAAAACAACATTGCCGAGCTCATCCAAAAAGAGCAAGCCGATCAAAACAGGCTAGAGCAAGAAATCGTTTACTATCTCGAAAAACTCGACATAACCGAAGAAGAGATTCGTCTGAAAAGCCATTGCAAATACTTTTTGGAAACACTCCATTCATCAGCGGACGCTGGAAAAAAACTCGGTTTCATTTCCCAAGAAATGGGTAGAGAAATTAATACAATGGGTTCGAAGGCCAATCATGTACCGATTCAGCAAATAGTCGTGCAAATGAAGGACGAGCTAGAGAAAATTAAGGAGCAATTGCTCAATATCAGATAATGACTCAGAGCGGAAAGAGCCTCATCGTTTGCGCACCCTCTGGCGCAGGAAAAACAACGATTGTTCGACATTTATTGAAGACGTTCGATAGTCTTGAATTTTCGGTGTCGGCTACCTCACGTGAGCCAAGAAAAGACGAAACGCCAGGGATCCACTACCACTTCATCTCAGCCATTGAGTTCAGAAAGAATATAGAAGAGTCTAAATTCTTGGAGTGGGAAGAAGTTTACAGCGATCAATATTACGGCACGCTAAAATCAGAAATCAATCGATTGTGGGGTGAAGGAAAGCACGTAATCTTTGATGTGGATGTAGAAGGTGGAGCCAACTTAAAGGCCATTTTTGGTGATAAAGCACTGGCAATCTTTGTTCGGCCGCCAAGTATAGATGTTCTCGAAGAGCGACTTCGATCGCGCGGAACAGAAACAGAGGAGAGTTTACAAAAACGACTTTCCAAAGCCGAAAGAGAGCTGACTTACGAGACGAAATTTGATACTACCGTCATCAACGATATACTCTCCGAGGCATGTGCCGAAGCAGAGCATAAAGTGATAAAGTTTTTGGCAGAATGAAAAAAGTCGGGCTCTACTTCGGAACCTTCAACCCCATACATGTGGGCCACTTGATCATTGCCAATCACATGGCCGATCACACCGAACTGGATGAAGTATGGCTGGTAGTCACGCCGCAAAATCCATTAAAGCAAAAAAGCACGCTCTTAGCAGATTATCACCGTTTGGCCTTGACCCGCATAGCAGTGGAAGATAATCCCAAACTCCGCGTAAGCGATGTGGAATTTAGCTTAGCCAAGCCCTCCTTCACGGCAGCTACATTGGCATATCTCACCGATGCACATCGCGGTACTGAGTTTTCCTTGATCATGGGCGAGGACAATCTTCGAACTTTTCACAAGTGGAAAAACCACGAAGCGATTCTCGAAAACCACCACATTTTCGTCTATCCCCGTGTCTTAACCATTCAGGAAAAAGAAGATTTAAAGCCGCACCGCACCATGGCCAAAATCGGAGATAATGCCAACATCCATCAAGTGGATGCTCCGGTTATGAAATTGTCTGCAAGTTTTGTGAGGGATGCGATCAAACGGGGACACGATGTGAAATATCTCCTCACCGAACCTGTATATAACTACCTGAGAGAGATGCATTTCTACGAGTAGTGATTCTTTTGGCACAGCTTTTGGTTTCCAGATCGAAATCAAAACACACAAACATGTCACAAGAAAAATCTTACAAGAAAATCGTCGCTAAAGCGAAAGCCCTTATGTCCAAAGGAAATCTAAATGCCTACATCCAAGAATTAGTAAAAGCTGAACATGTCAGAAGTATGCAGGGAGCAATTTGATTCCTTACCTTCGAGTAATGGAAGATTTGAGGATCGATAAATTTATTTGGGCAGTTCGCCTTTTTAAAACCCGCTCTTTAAGCGCTTCGGAAATCAAGGCAGGCAATGTCTTGATCAACGATGCAGCCATCAAGGCATCCCAATCCATAAAGGCAGGCGATGTCATTAAGGTGAAAAGAAACCCCATTTGGCGAAGCTATAAAGTGAAAGAACTCTTGAAAAAAAGAGTTGGAGCCAAGTTGGTGGAACAGTACATCAAAGAAGTTACTCCTGCAGGAGAAATTGAAAAGTTGGAGATGATGAAAATGATGCCGGGCTTTGATCGCCGGAGGGGAGAGGGCAGGCCTACCAAACGGGAGCGCCGCGATATAGATAAGTTCAAGTGGTAGGTCTTCGATTCCGACGAGCTTCCCCTAAAGATTTACCATTGCTTTACGAACTCGCTGAGGAAATCTGGATTCCTTCCTTTGCGCCACTTTTCACAGAAACTCAACTGCGAGCGCTCTATTCGGGAATGTACAACGACGAGCTACTGACTAAATGGCTTTCTCGGAAAGGAAATGAGCTCTACTTCATTTACTCCAAAGCAGCAATTGGCTACATGGCGGTAGAAAAGCATCCTGAATTTCTCAAACTTGATAAAATTTACATTCATCCCTCAACGCAAGGCAAAGGATTTGGAGGAGCGGCCATGAAAAAGATCGATCAGATCGCAATTGATGCTGGTCTCTCGGCAATTCAACTTCGTGTCAATCGCGAAAACGACTCGGCCATTTCATTTTATCAGAACCGTGATTTCGAAATTACTGAATCAATAGACTTTCCAGGGCCAGATGGTTTTCTCTACGAATATTACCTCATGAAAAAGGTTCTTCAATCTTAAGAAGCGTCTGAAAACAAAAAAGCCAATGACGAAATAAATCGCCACTGGCTTTGCTTTTTCAATAGGTGGTGGTCTATTAAACGACGCCTTGATCAATCATGGCATCAGCTACTTTTACGAAACCAGCAAGGTTAGCGCCTTTAACGTAATCTATTCTATCATTTACACGGCCATATTTCACACAGGCTGCGTGGATGTCCTTCATAATACTGTGTAGACGTTCGTCAACTTTTTCCGCAGGCCAAGACATGCGAATGGAGTTTTGGCTCATCTCAAGTCCTGAAGTTGCCACACCTCCAGCATTGCTCGCTTTCCCTGGAGCAAAGGCAACACCTTTCTCATGGAAAACTTCAATCGCCTCAGGCGTAGTCGGCATATTGGCACCTTCGGCCACCAAAAAGACTCCTTTTTCAATGAGCTTTTCAGCATCTTCTTTCGTCAACTCGTTTTGAGTAGCGCAAGGCAAGGCGATATCTATTTGGTAGGGTACATTCCAGGCGCGTTCACCTTCGACATATTCTACGCCTTCAATCTCATCTGCCAATTCACTGATTCTACCTCGGCGTTCATTTTTAATCTCTTGAAGTTTGGCAAAAGCATCACTATGAAGTCCGCTCTCACAATGAACATATCCTCCCGAATCACTCACCGTTACCACCTTTCCTCCTAGTTGTACCACTTTCTGAAAAGCGTATTGGGCAACATTTCCTGAACCGCTAATCGCTACGACCTTTCCATCGAAAGAATCATTCTTAAGCTTCAGCATCTCTTGTGCAAAGTAAACGCAACCGTATCCTGTTGCTTCTGGGCGAATTCGAGATCCACCCCAGCCAAAGCCTTTACCAGTAAGTACTCCAGTAAATTCGTTTCTGATTCGCTTATATTGACCGAACATGTATCCGATTTCGCGTCCACCAACACCTATATCTCCCGCAGGAACGTCAGTATTGGGACCAATATGGCGCGCGAGTTCCGTCATAAAACTTTGGCAGAATCGCATCACTTCGTTATCAGATTTTCCTTTGGGATCAAAATCAGATCCTCCTTTACCACCGCCCATAGGCAATGTGGTCAAGCTATTCTTAAAAACCTGCTCGAAACCGAGGAATTTCAAGATGCTCAAATCGACTGAAGGATGAAAACGCAATCCGCCTTTGTATGGACCGATTGCTGAGTTAAACTCAACTCGGTACCCTCGGTTTACTTGGACTTCTCCTTTGTCATCGAGCCATGGCACCCTGAACATAATCGTTCTTTCGGGCTCTACCATTCGCTCCAATATTTTGGCTTTTTTGTACTTGGGATGTTCCTCCACGTAAGGAATGATCACTTCCGCTACCTCCTCAACGGCCTGAAGAAATTCAGCCTCGTGTGGATTCTTGGCGCGTACTTGATCCATGAATGAATCGATAAGTGATTGATGCGCTTTCATAGGTTATATTGTTAAAATATCGGGGGCAAATGTAGGGTTTTTTCATGTCAGGATTCTTTAGCCCAGAAGTATTCCCCGAGCAACTTTTTGTACTGATTTAAAGAGACTTATATCAAATAATCAGAGTGTTTAAATTACACTTTGAAGCTCAGCAAGCTTCGTAAAACTTACCTGGTAAACTCCTTACCAATCCATTGAGCTCCAGATTAAGTAGATGCACCATAGACATGCTAATGGGCAATTTGAGCGAAAGACTCAATTCATCTATCTGAGTTCTGCCTTTGTCTCTCAACATGAAAAGCACGGCTTCTTCTTCAGGACTGAGGTCGACAAAAATCTTCTTCTGTACAGATTTTGACTTTTCGGGCAAATTCCATCCCATGATGTATTCTAAGTCCTTTACAGATTCAAAAAGGGCAGCCTTATGTCCTTTGATGAGCTTATTGCATCCTTCCGATCTTGTATCTCCCACCCTCCCCGGAATGGCAAATACATCACGGTGATAATCATTGGCCAATCCAGCCGTGATGATCGACCCTCCTCTGGCAGCGGACTCTACCACAAGGGTGGCATCGCACATTCCTGCCACAATTCTATTGCGCTGCGGAAAATTCTCACGATCAGGTTTAGAGTCGATGCTGAATTCAGAAATCAGGGCACCACCATTGTCCACCATTTCATTCGCCAACCTCGTATGCGCTGGAGGGTAAATTTTATTCAACCCATGCGCCAGAACGGCTATGGTCGAAACCCCAAAGTCCACGCACGCTTTATGCGCCTCGCCATCTACTCCATAGGCTAATCCACTTACTACTGTTACCCCATAAGGCACGAGACTTTCGACCAGCTTGCGGGTCATTGATTTCCCGTATTCCGTAAGGCGGCGAGTTCCAACAATACTCAACATTCTGCCAGCAGATAAATCAGCATCGCCTTTTACAAAAAGGACCAGTGGCCCGTCTTCGCAATGCTTTAACCGATTGGGGTATAACGCTTCCGTATAGGAGACGACCTTGATTCCATTTTTTTCAGCGTAATCAAACTCTTTTTCCACTTTGGTCCAATTGGAAAAGCCTGCAATTGAGGTGGCTCTATTGTGAGCCATTCCTTGAACTTGCATAAGCTCTCTTCCACTGAGTCGAAAGACCTCTTGGGCTGAGCCAAAATGATTGATGAGCTTTTTCGCCGTTTTTGTCCCGACATGTTCAGCCTCACCGAGCGCGAGCCGGTAAAAAATCTCATCTTTATTTACAGGTATCTTTGTCATCATCTTTGGTTAACCCAAGTCGAAAAATAAAAAATAAAAAATGAATACAGTCGGCATTATTCCTGCGCGATATGGTTCGACCCGATTTCCGGGGAAGCCTTTAGCACTTATTAGCGGCAAACCGATGATTCAAAGAGTCTATGAACAATGCTTGAAATCAGACTTGAACTTTGTTGTGGTAGCTACGGATGACGAACAGATTTTTGATGCAGTTAATTCGTTCGGCGGTAATGCAGTAATGACATCAAGTGACCTCCCCAGCGGCACAGATCGATGCCGAGAAGCTTTGAAGTCAATTCAAGAATCTTTCGATTTGGCCATAAACATTCAAGGTGATGAGCCTTTCATTAATCCTGAGCAGATCAATCAAGTCATTTCAATTCTTGAAAATACGAAAGCTCAAATTGCCACTCTCGTAAGTCCTGCACTCAATTTCGAGGAGATAGAAAACCCCAATCGAGTGAAAGCTGTAACAGCCAAAGACGGCAAGGCACTCTACTTTTCGAGGTATGGGATTCCTTTTCCAAGAAACAAAGAAGAACTGAAGCCCGAAGACTATCTGATTCATTTGGGTATCTATGGGTTTACGGTAGATGCTTTGCAAAAAACCAAACGGCTAAAAATGAGCTCTCTAGAAAAAACTGAAGGTCTTGAACAGTTGCGTTGGCTGCAAAATGGAATATCGATTTATACAGCCATAACGAAAGAAAGAGCGGATTCGGTAGATACTCCCGAAGATCTTCGTGCAATCGAAAAGAAGTATTTACTTTGACAGTGATATCGGAAAATGTAATTTCGAATTGTCAATGATAACCGAACTAGACAAATACGTTTCTGAGCTTCTTTTCGACTACGACTGCGTTATCGTGCCGCAGCTCGGAGGGTTTGTGACCAACTACAAACCAGCTTATTTCGATAAGGGCATCGCCCATCCGCCTTCGAAAGAGTTGCGGTTTAACAAAAATCTGACGAAAAACGACGGCCTTCTTAGTCAGTCCATCTCAAACGTAGAAGGAATTTCTATTCAAGATGCCGACGCCATTCTTCATGAAACCATAGAAAAATACCTTGGCAGCTTAAAGGAGAGTGGCCGAGTTCAGTTAAATAAAGTGGGGGTTCTCTTTATTGATGAGAACAATCACCTAAGGTTTAAACCCGACACCACCGTAAACTATCTGCGGAAATCTTTTGGCTTTGAGTCCTTCGCAATGCCAGCTGAGGTGGTTGCTCAAATTCCGATCATTAAGGAAAAAGAAATTGAGACAGAGGATGAAACTCCTATAATTCCAATAGCTCAGTCGTCTTACAATAGAGGAATCTACTGGGTCGCAGCGGCTACGTTACTTCCCTTTATAGGTTTGAGCATTTATTTAGGAATGACTACCGACTTTAAAAGCCCGACTGAAATTACTCTTGCGGAACTTATTCCATTGAGTAATTCTGCCAGTCCGAAATACGCTGCTCGAGAAATCACTTTAAGTGATGAAGAACTCAGCAATGAAACCAATTACCCTGAAAACACTTTGGTCTTCCCATTTGACTTTGAGTCAAACGCAGTAGATTCTTTAGGCGTTTGGATTAATATGAGTGATGTGCCAGAAGAAATCGCAGTCGAGAATATGGCTGTTATCGAGGGGAAATACCACATTATTGGTGGATGCTTTGGAGAAAAGAAAAACGCGGACACATTCGTCCACAAACTTCAGGCGCGAGGCTACAATTCGAATATATTGGATTTAAATAAAGGACTTTATCGAGTTAAAATTGAAAGCTTCGGCAACTACGAAGAAGCTTTGAACGAACTCAGAACCACTCGTGATAACGGGACTTTCCCCAATGCGTGGCTATTGAAGAAAAAAATAGCTGAAAATGGCTGATCGCAAAATTGAACTAAAGAATTGCTACCTCGAGCTAGACGACGATGGTATTGTAGAGCTACGAATTCTGCCGAATTGCACCGTTGAAACCGAAGAGATTGATGAAATATTCGAGAATATTCACAGTCAACTTCCATCCGCTCGTGGCCTATTGGTCACTGCTGGAAAAGAAGCTTCCCTGAGCCAAGAGGCAAGAGAAAAAGTTTCCGCGGGAAATGTAACAGAGCAGATCGTTGCAGATGCGATTGTAGTAGAGCATTACCAGCACCATATGACGGCCAATTTTTTCGTTAGGTACAACAAGCCTCAGCGGCCTACACAGATTTTCAAGACTGCTAAGGAAGCCAGAAATTGGCTCAAGGAAAAAATTCAAAACTAGTTCTTTCTGAATTTTTTATAAAGCGTTATTCCAACGCTAAGGAGAACCCCCAGACCTACTATCCCCAGAATTCCGTAGAGCCCACTCATGGTATTTTTGAACGTTGCCGTAAAGACAATAGCAAAGAGCAGAATCGTGGCGGCCTCGTTGTAAAATCGCAACTGCATACTACTCATCGGATATTGATCATTCTGCAACTTCTTGTACATCCATTGCAGTGATAAATGATAGGCGATCAGCAAGGCCACAAAACCCAGCTTGACGTGCATCCACGGCACATTCAACCAATCAGGATTGATTATCAACATGGTGGTTCCAAACAAAACAGTGAGTATGAAGGCAGGCCAAGTGATGATGTTCCAAAGTCTACTTGACATTAGTTTTAATTGATCCACCAAGGCCTTTCGCTCGTTTTCGGGTTTCTGAGAAGCTTCCGTTTGGTAAATAAACAAGCGAGGGATGTAGAAAAGACCTGCAAACCAGGCCACCATAAAAATGAGGTGTAACGCTTTAGCTGTGTAGTACATCTTGAGTGCCAAAGGTACAAACATCGAATGTATAGCGGTATCTTTGTGGCCACAATCCGAAGGATATGAGAGAACAGAAATTTGCTCGCGAAACTTTTGCTATCACTTCTAAAATCATTTTACCGAATGACACCAATACCTTGGGTAATTTGATGGGAGGGCAATTGCTCAATTGGATGGACATCAACGCTGCCATCTCAGCTCAGCGTCACTGCCGCCGCGTGGTGGTGACGGCTGCAGTAAATAATGTATCGTTCAACAAAGCCGTAAAACTGGGAGACATTCTCACGATAGAGTCTAAAGTTTCTCGCTCTTTTGGTTCTTCGATGGAAACGTTTCTAGACGTGTCGGTAGAAGATCACCGAACGGGAAAGCGCACCAAATGCAATGAAGCGATTTACACTTTCGTAGCGGTAGATCAAGTAGGGCAACCGATCAACGTGCCAGAGCTTGTTCCTGAATCTAATCTAGAGAAAGAGCGTTATGACGGCGCACTCAGAAGGAGGCAACTCGGGTTGATCTTGGCAAAGAAAATGGATCCAAAGGATGCTACGGAGTTGAAAGCTCTATTTGAGAATTAGCCGCTTCAACCGCCTTTTCAATCGGCAATTCGTCGATGCAACGGCATTCCTTATACTTACACTTCGTTCCTAGCTTGGAGCAAGGCCGCTTGTTCAAATGATCTGCTTCAATGCGCACATCAAGGTTTTCATTTAAGTAAGGATACATCCCGAAATCGGCTACAGTCGCTCCCCAAAAAGAAATGATGGGTTTTTTGAATGCACTAGCAATGTGCATCATTCCCGTGTCGGGAGTGATCACCAACATCGAGTCGCGAATAAGAGCCGCAGACCCGTTCAGGCTTAATTTTCCTGCGGCATTCCAAACGGTTTCGCCGCAAGCCGAGGCAATTTCGCTTCCGTCTTTTTCTTCGGACGGTCCACCCAGTAAGACAATGGGATAGTTTAATTTTTGGCAGATTTCAATGTACTGGTTTACCCTCGGTTTCTTTCGCCAATGGGCGGCACCAATCGCCACTGCGACGTATCCATTTTTGTGTGTTTCGGGCAATTCCGTCGGGAGTGCTTCTTCCCCAACAGGGAAGAAGTAGTCCAATCCTTTGCCATCATTTGCTATGCTGAAAGGAACCAATGTCTCCATATAGCGATCGACGATGTGCATCTTGGGCATCTTATTGATGCCAAAATTTACCAGTAGCCACTTCTGCCAATTGTATTTCTTAAAACTAAAAGAAATCATTTTGAGAGCCCGCTTAACCCTCGACGAACGAAGGTTGAGATGCAAGTCAATCACATAATCATAATGCTCTTTCTTGAGCTCCTCCATTACTTCATTGGTACTCTTCTCAATTCCATAAACTTTTGTGATGTATGGGTTTGGCTCGAGAAGAGACGTAAAGCGATTCTTGGTAAGAAAGTGTATCTCTGCTCCCTCGTGCATCTGTTGGAATAGATTTCGCACGACAGGAGTCGTTAATACAATGTCGCCTATGGAGCTAAATCGAATGATCAGGACTTTCGTCAAAGAGTTTTGAATTTTTTCAAATGTAACCGATTTACGTCATTTGTACTCAATATCTGAAAGCGTGAAAATCATAGACACCCATTCGCACATGTATCTCGAACAATTCGATGAGGATCGTGCAGCGTGCATGGAACGAGCCATTGAAGCGAATGTGCTGCTCACTTTACTGCCCAACATAGACGCCAGTAGCATTGACTCTATGAAAAGTATTATGAAAGATTATCCCACTCAATGTCTAGGAATGATGGGCCTTCATCCATGCTCGGTAAAAGAAGACTTTCGAGAGGAGCTTTCGTTGATTAAGAAGGAATTGGATACGGGAAAATACATTGCCGTTGGTGAAATTGGCATTGATCTCTACTGGGATAAATCAACTTTAGACATTCAAGTCGAAGCTTTCAAAGAGCAGATAGAGTGGGCCAAAGAAGCAAAGCTGCCAATCGTCATTCACGCTAGAGATTCATTTGATGAGATCTTTGAAGTGCTGGACGAAGTTCACGATGAGCGGCTGACGGGAGTATTCCATTGCTTCACGGGTGCAGCTGCTCAAGCCGAAAAAGCTTTGGGCTATTCGGGGTTTTATCTGGGTATTGGTGGAGTCGCTACCTTTAAAAATAGCGGTTTGGATGCCGTCCTAGCCGAGATTGGTTTGGACAAATTGATGCTAGAAACAGATGCGCCTTACCTTACCCCTCATCCCTACAGGGGGAAACGAAACGAAACGGCCTACACTAGATTGGTAGCTGATAAACTAGCCTTGATCTTCAATAAATCCATTGGAGAAATAGCTCTAATGACCACTAATAATGCTAAAGACCTATTCCAACTCCGTGAGTTCTAAGAGAAATATATTGCTCATCTACACCGGTGGCACCATCGGTATGGTTCAAGATTACCATACGAATCAGCTGATTCCCTTTGACTTTAGTGACTTCGAAAAGCAGATTCCAGAAATAAGGAATCTCTCAGCCACCATTCAAGCGGTGTCATTTGATGAAGCACTTGACAGCAGCAATATGGGATTAGAGCACTGGCAAAAGCTGGCTCATCTGGTCTACGACAATTACGACCAATACGATGGCTTTGTGATTTTGCACGGAAGTGATACCATGGCCTACACAGCATCTGCTCTGAGCTTTATGTTTGTCAACTTATCAAAACCCGTTATCCTCACTGGGTCTCAATTGCCCATAGGCATGGTGCGAACAGATGGGAAAGAAAACCTAATTACGGCAATCGAAATCGCCAGCGATTATCAAAAGGATATGCCGATGGTTCCCGAAGTTGCTGTATATTTTGAGTACCATCTTTATCGGGGAAACCGAACGTACAAATTCAATGCTGAGCATTTCGAGGCCTTCCAGTCACCAAACTATCCAGTTTTGGCTGAAGCGGGAGTGACTATAAAATACAATGATCGTTTTATTAATAAGCCTTCAAAACTTCCTTTTCGAATAGAAACAGATCTTGACAATAGAGTGGCTGTTTTCACTCTGTTTCCAGGAATATCGCAGCACATTGTAGAAGCCGCCCTGAACATTCAAGACAACCTTGTTTTGGTGGTGAGAACTTATGGAAGTGGCAATGCCATGACCTATCCGTGGTTTTTAGAAGCACTCCAAAAGGCATCCGATCGTGGATTGATATTGATCAACGCGACACAATGCCGTGGAGGTGGTGTGACTCAAGGGAAATACGAAACGAGCGGAGAGTTGGAAAGAATAGGGCTCATCAGCGCAGGCGATATGCAAATGGAAGCAGTGATTGCCAAATCGATGTATCTGCTTGGACAAGGTCTTTCCAATGCAGAATTCCGTCTTTACTTCGAGCAAGATTTAAGAGGGGAACGAACCGCTTGCGAACTCAATTCAACCGATTAACAATTTGTTAAAGTCGAGTTTTAGTGTCGAAGGCAATTTTTTGTACTTTGGCCGCCTCAATGAGCCGAGAAATTCAAGGTATTTTGAGCGAAACAGGAGAGGTGGCCGAGCGGCTTAAGGCGCACGCTTGGAAAGCGTGTATCCTCGTGAGGGGATCGGGGGTTCGAATCCCTTCCTCTCCGCAATGATTTAAGAGATTTTTAGTTTTATTTGTACCACAAATTACACGTTCGATCTAATATTAAGTAAAAACCAACTTTTGGAAACCATGAAAAAATTACTGACCGCACTTACATTGAGTGTTTTATTCAGTTTCGGCATTGCCAACATAAGCTACGCCCAAGACGGTGCAGAAGAAGAAACTACCCAAATGGAATCGATGGAAGCTGACACAGCTGCCGAAGAGGAAACAATGGAAGAGGCAGTGCCCGTTGTGGATGAAACAATGGAAGAGGAATCAATGGAGGAGGAAACTGCTGCTGTTGAAACCGAACAAACATTTCACCAAAGGATAAAAGATACATTTATTGATGGTGGACCTTTCTTTATGTCTTTCGTACTGATCTGTTTGATCCTTGGTTTGGCTTTGTGCATTGAGCGTATCATTTACCTCAACATGGCTTCTACCAATAAGGTGAAATTATTGAAAGACGTTGAAGATGCATTGGCATCAGGTGGAGTTGAAGCTGCAAAAGACGTTTGTCGAAATACACGCGGACCGATTGCTTCCATTTTCTACCAAGGGCTTGAGCGCTACGACGAAGGAATCGACATGGTTGAAAAATCAGTTGTCTCTTACGGAGGAGTGCAAATGGGTCTTTTGGAAAAAGGTCTTTCTTGGATCTCACTCTTTATCGCTCTTGCGCCAATGCTTGGTTTCATGGGGACGGTAATTGGTATGATCGACGCATTCGAAGCAATCGCTCGTGAGAATAACATCTCTCCAGGTGTAGTTGCAACGGGTATTAAAGTAGCCTTGATTACAACGGTATCGGGACTTATTGTAGCTATCATCCTTCAGATCTTTTATAATTATATCGTTTCTAAAGTAGACGGAATTGTAAATGACATGGAAGACGCTTCTATCTCTTTGGTTGATATGCTACTTCGTCACAGAACTACAAAAGCTTAGTAACTATGGATATGAAGAAACTAGCTACAGGCCTTACTGGACTGTCATTCCTCATCATCGCTATAGGACTGATTCTTACAATCCGAATAGCCACGGGATCCGAGGCTTCCATTAGTCCATCGCTATACCTCGTGTATGTTTGCATGATATTGGCAGGTGGAGCGGCCATCATCTTTGGTCTTGTGCAGCTTTTGACGAATCTGAAAAGAAACATGTCACTTCTCATAGGTATCATCGGATTTCTTGTCTTGGCATTTATTTGCTACAGCATTGCGTCCGACGACGTATCCAATTACGCCGAAGACATTACTGCAGGAGCTTCTCAAGTGAGTGGAGCCGGCCTCATGTTGATGTATGTTCTTGTTGTGGGAGCGGTAGCATTGGCAGTAATTGGAGAAGTAGTACGTATATTTAAATAAACCCTGAAGACATGGCCAGAAGACCTTTGCAAGAAATCAATGCCGGCTCTATGGCTGATATTGCCTTCTTGCTACTCATCTTCTTCCTGGTGACTACCACCATGGATCAAGACATCGGAATTTTAAGGCAATTACCTCCGCCCGTACCTGAGGATCTCATTACGCCTCCTGTAAAGAAGCGTAACGTTTATGAGGTTTTGGTGAACAGCAGAAATCAACTCTTGGTGGAAAATGAGCGAATGAATATTCGCGATTTGAAAGAGGGAGCTAAAATGTTCTACACCAATCCCAATAAGGATCCAGATTTGCCGATTTTGACTCGACAAACCAAAGGTAATTTGCAGGAGAGTATTAACTTGCTTCAGCAGGCTATTGCTCAAGACCCTTCAAATAAGCAGCTTAAAAGTGATCTCAAAAAGTGGCAAGGAAAGATGTCTGCCGTAGAGCTAATTGGCGAATACGACGAACTTCCTACTTCTGCCTTGATTTCACTGCAGAATGACCGAGGGACAAAGTATGCGATGTATATCAGCGTTCAAAACGAGTTGAGCGCCGCTATCAACGAATTGAGAAACGATTTATCTGAAGACAAATTTGGTGTGGCTTACAGTGAATTGAACCCTGCTGTGTCAGATGACAAACCAAAGATTTTAGCAATCAGAGCTGTTTACCCTCAAAGAATCTCAGAAGCTGAACCGAAGGATATTTCTGGAGGAAGTTAAAACAGGAAATTATGAGCAAATTCACACGAAAAGGTAAAAAAGGAACACCCGCTGTTTCAACGGCGTCTCTTCCTGACATCATCTTCATGCTCCTGTTCTTCTTTATGGTAGTAACGGTGATGAGAGAAGACGACCCGAAGGTTATAGTTATCAAACCCAATGCTACGGAGACGGAGAAGCTGGAGAAAAAATCATTGGTTGACTACATCAATGTAGGAACTCCTAGTGATACGCGTTTTGGAACAGAGCCAAAAATTCAGTTAGATGACTCTTTTGCTGAGGTTGCGGATATTCAGTTTTGGATCAAAGAAAACCGTGATAAAAGAGACGAAGCTGAAAAGCCTCTTATTACCACTTCACTAAAAGTAGATAGTGATGTGAAGATGGGAGTGGTAACTGACATCAAGCAAGAACTGCGAGAGTCACAGGCTTTGAAGATTAACTATTCTGTCAATAAAGGATCGGCCTTAGACAACAACTAAGAATAATCGAACAAAATATGAAGTCCATCGACCTTAGGTTGATGGACTTTTTTTGTTTGTACGCCGCAGCAATCGTAGCTTCAATTCTAAGATCTTGGAAAGGGGAGAGTAATACAAGAATCTCACTACTCCGTTAATGAGGTGTCAATCGCCGATTTAGAGAAAGGGTTTTGTCTAGTCCTTGCAGAGAAAAAAAAAAGTAAGCCAGAAATTACTGGTACAATAGATTACCCTTGATCGTCCAATTGACTATTCTCAAGTCCTTTTTGCAGCTGCTCAGCTTGTCGATTGCTCTTCCAGCCTTTTGAATACTTCGTAATGTAGAAGATCAATCCGCTTACAGCAATGGCTGAAATACCTACCAAAAGCCAATCGCTAAAGTCGGGATCGAATGAATCTAAATCTTCGGAAATACTTCCACGGGCCATCATAAAGAGCAGAATGAGGGCCAAGGCATTGTTCACAAAATGAGCAATAATGGGAGCCCATATAGATTTGGACCAGACGAATAAGTAACCTAAAAGAGCTCCGAGCAAAAATCGAGGTATGAAGCCATAAAACTGAAAGTGCATGGCACTGAACAAAAAAGCAGAGAGCCAAACCGCAACATGCACATTGCCCGTCCACTTTCTAAAAATAGGGACCATTAACCCTCTAAAGATCATTTCTTCACCTAGGGCGGGTAAGAGGGCCATGACAATTATATTGACCATCAGTGATGACACACTACCAGTCCCCGCAATCGCCGCGGTCAATTTTTGAGCGGTCTCTTCCATTCCTGCAAAAACCTCTTCTAAACTCGATAAGGAATCTGGAAGCGCCAGTCCTTCATTGAACCAAGCCATAACGTTGATCAGCGGAAGTGCCGCGATGATGACCAATGCAGAAGCGATCACAATGCGGGGCATAATGAATCGGAATCCAAGGTATTTTTTCCAATCGACAGAGCTCAAACGGGCAAAAACGATGGCTGGAACCACAAATAAACCGAGATGCTGAAAGAAAAGTAAGACTCGATTCATCTGTACGACGTTCTCGTTTTCGTAGTCAGAAAGCGCACTTGTATTCTCGAAGAGATTCACTCCCCATAGGGCATTCAAGAGTCCTTGACCCATGAGCATAGAGACGCCAACACAGAAAAAAGCAATGAGAAAAAGTACGATCAGTTGAAGAAATGGGTCGGCGTTTGAAAAAGGCCTTGAACCCATCGGTTTGGAATGTTTAATTTTGCAGATTCTTTAAGATGGCGAAGATAGCGAATATTGACTTGGGGGACTTCCCTCTTTTGCTTGCTCCGATGGAGGATGTAAGCGATCCACCCTTTCGGGCGTTGTGCAAGAAATTCGGTGCTGACTTGATGTACACGGAGTTTATCAGTTCGGAAGGACTCATTCGCGACGCGGCAAAAAGTGTTCAGAAACTGGACATCTACGAATACGAACGGCCCATTGGAATCCAGATTTTCGGAAGCGATTTGGAGCCCATGATGGAGTCGGCACGAATCGTAGAACAAACAAATCCCGACATTCTCGACATCAACTTCGGTTGTCCCGTAAAGAAAGTCGCTTGCAAAGGAGCTGGAGCTGGAATTCTTCAGGACATCCCGAAAATGGTGAGGCTTACAGAAGCTGTCGTAAAAGCTACAAACTTGCCCGTAACGGTGAAAACCCGACTTGGGTGGAGTGAGGATACCAAATTCATTGTTGATGTAGCGGAGCGGCTTCAAGACATCGGTATCCAAGCCATCAGCATCCACGGTCGAACACGCCAGCAGATGTACAAAGGTGAGGCCGATTGGTCATTGATCGCCGAGACTAAAAACAACCCTCGCTTGCACATTCCCGTTTTTGGGAACGGTGACATCAATACTCCACAAAAAGCGCTGGAATACAAGAATCGCTATGGAGTGGACGGAGTAATGATCGGCAGAGCCAGCATCGGTTATCCGTGGATATTCAGAGAGATCAAGCACTTCATCAAAACAGGAGAAACCTTGGCTCCACCTCAAATGGATGAACGAGTAGAAGCTGCCCTAGCCCATTTCGAAATGGGACTTAAATGGAAAGGTGAAAAACTGGGAGTGGTGGAAATGCGTCGTCATTACGGAAACTACTTCCGTGGAATTCAGGACTTCAAAGAGCACCGAATCAAACTCGTAACTGAGGACAATCCAGCTTGCGTCCGAGAGCTTCTTCTAGAAGTAAAGGAGAAGTACGGGAATTTCGCATTCGCTTAAGGTTCGCTTCACTCAGATCTTATCCACGAATGAACACGAATTAATTTGAAGGACTTAGGTTCGCTGCGCTCACATTTTATCCGCGAATGGACACGAATCGTTTTGAAGCCCTGTAAGGGCGACATTTCTAGCTACTGTAGACCCGCTACTACCGACTAAAGCGACGCATACTTCCGCGTGAAAAATCTCACGGGAGCAATACTAGAAATAATCCCGCCGAAAACCACCAAGCCAAAAATGGCGATGAAATCGGTGAATATCATTTCGACAGGATAGAATTCCACCAAGCCTCCTTCCAATCTGATCAATCCCCATTCCTGCTGAACGTATACGAATAGAAGCCCCAGCACCATTCCCACCAAAGCGCCTATGGCGTTAATCAAAGCTCCTTCTAGAAAGAAGATTCGACGAATGGATTTGACCGTTGCGCCCATTCCTGTGAGCACAGCAATGTCGTGGCGTTTCTCGTTAATTAAAAGGGTGAGTGCGGCGATGATGTTGAACGTAGCGATCAACATGATGAAGGCCATAATCAAAAAGGTGGCCCACTTCTCCGTCTTATTCGACTTGTAGATAATCTCGTTTTTCTCGAGTCGACTCCTCACTCGATAGTTTTCTCCCACCACTTCTTGCAGCCGAGCCTGAACGGTTTCCATATCTGCACCCTCGTCGATCCGAATGTCTATGGTGGAATACTCATTGTCAAACTCCAATAAATTCGAGGCGAAATTGAGCGGAACAATTACATAGTCAGAATCAAAATCGATGTTGATGGTAAATACTCCCGCCACGGGAATATTCCTCTTGTTCAGTGCCTGCGTTAGATTTCTGCGCAACTCCTTTCCGCGAATTACCGCCGAAAGTTTGAGTGGATTGAAGACCTGCTCGAAAAGGCGAAGGTCAAGATCGTACTTGACACCGATGCCGATCACGGCTTGTGGCGTATCCTCCAAGTACAATCGGGCTTCCCCATCGATAATCATACTATCCAAACCCGATTGTTGGATAAAAGAGTCCTCGACACCTTTTAGGATTACGATGCGTTGGTTTTCATCGTACTGTGCGAAAACACGCTCTTCGATAGACAGGGCGCAGTGCTTCACCCCTTCGATGTCTTGCAAATCGAGGCAATCGAGACTGTCGGTACTAAAAACCTTATTGGTAAGTGGAATGACCGAAAGGTCACTATCGAAATAACCATAGCGACTGTCGATCAAGGATTCGATCCCATTGAAAGCAGAAAGGATCACCACCATTGCCATCGTTACCGCAGCTACCACCAGCATGCTGATCATGCTCATAATGGTGATAATCGAAAGTGATTTTTTCGAAAAGAGGTATCGCTTAGCAATGAAAAAACTCAGATTCACGGTCTACTCTTTCAAAAGATCATTAATTTTTTCAGAATAATCGAGGCTGTCGTCGATGAAGAAGGCTACCTCAGGAACGATACGCAATTGCTTGCCTACCTTATTTCCGAGAATCCCTCGAACCTTAGAAGATTTGGCGCGAACCATTTCCAATAGTTCTTCCTTGGTGCCTTTACCAGGCGCGAAAAAACTCAAAAATGCTTTTGCCACTCCTAAATCAGGGCTCATTCTTACAACGGTAACCGTAATGAAGGCGCCGTTAAATAGGTCTCTCGAATGTTGCTGAAAAATAATGGCCAGCTCCTGTTGAATGAGTTTGGCAACTTTCTCTTGGCGTATACTAGGCATGGGTTCAGTCTTTAGTAGAGGTATGTGTGGTAAGGATAACGCTTGCTATGGATGGCCTTTGCCTGTTCGTAAAGTTTGGTGCGAAGCTCATCAATATTCTGCTTTTTAATCGCCGATATGAAAACTACTTCATCCGCTTCTAAGCGTGCCATCCATGAATTCTTGAGCTGCTCCAACGGATCGGTGATCACGTCGGGATCAACATCCTGTGGGTCGATCGGCTTCGGCTTATAGGCATCGACTTTGTTAAATACCACAATCGTGGGTTTGTCGGCACTGTCAATATCGCTAAGCGTTTGCTTCACCGTATTGTAGTGGTCTTCAAAGTTGGGGTGAGAAATGTCTACCACGTGAATCAACACATCGGCTTCTCTCACCTCATCCAAAGTGCTCTTAAATGATTCAATGAGTTGCGTTGGCAATTTGCGAATGAACCCAACCGTATCCGTGAGTAGAAAGGGCAGATTTCCGAAAACCACTTTCCTCACTGTCGTGTCCAACGTAGCGAAAAGCTTGTCTTCGGCAAAGACTTCTGATTTGCTCAGAAGATTCATCAAAGTGGACTTTCCCGCATTGGTATATCCTACCAAAGCCGTTCGGACTATCGCTCCTCGATTGCCTCGCTGAGTGCTCATTTGTTTGTCAATCAGTTTCAGGCGCTCCTTCAACTTGCTGATCTTGTCGCGGATAATACGTCTGTCGGTCTCGATCTCTTTTTCACCTGCTCCACCTCTTGTACCCGTTCCACCACGTTGGCGCTCCAGGTGAGTCCACATTCGCGTTAAGCGCGGCAATAAGTACTCAGATCGGGCCAGTTCTACTTGGGTTTTGGCTTGAGCCGATCGGGCACGAAACATAAATATATCGAGGATGAGTAGACTTCTATCGTAGATCTTCTTCTCAAAATGCTTTTCGATGTTCCGCATTTGAGATGGACTCAAATCATCATCGAAGATGATCATGTCTATCTCGTGCTCATCTACATATTCTTTTACTTCTTGAATTTTCCCCTTTCCCAAAAACGTGCGTGGATCTGGCGCATCGAGTTTTTGGGTGAACATCTTCCGAGTTTCGATACCCGCTGTTCTGGCCAAAAAGGCCAATTCATCTAAATGATCATCTACTTGTTCGACCGTTTCGTCGCGGGAAATAACTCCCACCAGAACGGCGGTTTCCACTTCGGATCCAGTAGAGCTGTTTTGTGCCATATATTATTTTAAAGATTGGGTGTAGCGAGCCACAGCTTCAATCTCATCTGTCGACAAGACTCCGCTGTAAGGCATCATCGTATTTCGTCCGTTGGTGATTAGTAGAATGCGCTCTTCCAAAGTCAAACTTGACTCAGGCAATATTTTCGCATTGGCAAAACCCTTGCGGCCATCATCGCCGTGGCATATGGCACAGTGAGTATTGTAAATCTTCGGGCCTGAGATTTCTTCATTGGCCGATTGAGATGGATTTCCATCTCCACAAGACCAAACCAAAAGGCACAAAAGCGATATGGTGGCAAACTTCTTCATATTACATTCCAGGGAATAATCCTCTAGCGATTCCAGGCTCTCTGAAAGGCCAAGGGATATTTGACAAAACGATTAACAAGGCAACTAAGAAACACCAAAAATGGCGTTTGTGTTTCACTTTTGCACTCGATGCTTTCTTGGCGCTGATTCTTCCTATGGTCACTAGTGCGATCGCGATCAACATTGCCACCAAGTGCTCCAAGCTCCAAAACCGAACGACGCCATCGGACATTTCGCCCAGTTGCCTATACCAACCTTTGCCGAAGTAAAGCACCAAACCCAGTACGAGCTGAAGGTGGAAAGCAATCAGTGTAATCAGAGACCAACGGTTGTGCTTGCTCGTATAATCCTGTCCGCTCGTCATTCCCCGAAAGGATTGAAAAATGGCGATGACTATGGCGATAAGTGCCAGCCAGCGAAGCAAAGAGTGTAGATGAGTAATCCCTGTTATCATTTCACATCAGTTTCCCACAAAAGTAAGAAAAGGCGTGTAGCCCTTCCGCCCTTATTTGGAGTCTACCCATTTAGTCGAGAGTCTGAGCTAGAAAGTTCGATAGGAAATTGTCAAACCAAGCAGAAGGCAAGGACAGAAGTTCGAGAAACCAAGGAGTTGACTCTTGTCAATGCGATGCCCTGAGCCCCGTCGAAGGGACTGTTTTGAGAACAAGTGGAACGCAGCTAATGGGCTTTCATAGATTAGGTCTGTCCTAATTAATCGAGTGGCTGGCTAGTGAGTTCATTAGCAAGGCGCACGAAGTTCGAGAAACCAAGGAGTTGACT
>Ga0222659_1000373_pt1 | contig 28167 bp, 24 predicted proteins | sample AntAcemetagen547_FD_179850 | JGI IMG/M metagenome (GOLD analysis project Ga0222659, IMG submission 179850) | Saline water microbial communities from Ace Lake, Antarctica - #547 | ecosystem: Environmental > Aquatic > Non-marine Saline and Alkaline > Saline | place: Antarctica: Ace Lake...
CTCAACAACGTTATTCTTGCTCATGGTGGCGTATCCCTTTTTGGTTGGTCTGCTGTGTAGTAACAACAAATCAACCAGATACGCCGCCTTTTTTCAAATGCTCAAACACCAGATTCGGTTATAACTCGCGACTCTCTCAGGGCTACCGATAGCAGCATGAAACAGACTTGGGGTTTACACTTATAATGGCTGGTTCACTGTGTCAGGGATGGGGTCCACTTCACTGGACTCCAGCTAATTAGTACAATAGATTCGTCACTGAGCCACCCCAAACACTTTCCTTGGTCTAGCCTAATTTTCAAAAAAGATAAAGGTTGTATTATGATTATTCTATCGATTCTCACAGGTCGCAAACCCACGCTTTTGGGTTGCGGAATTGTCTGTCTATTCATTTTGTCCTCGTGCAGCGATTCGAATGAGTCCCCACGTGACCAGTCGCCCGACGACACCCTGGCGGTCTTGGAGCGCTTCGAACAAACTCTCCCCATCACCGTCGAGGCCGCGAACCCCTTCGACCCGAACGAAGTCACCGTCGATGTCGAGCTGATCGGGCCCGATGATCAGAGGAAGACCATCCCCGCCTTCCTCTACGAAGGCTTCACCCGGAGCGAGTCGAGTAGCGGGAGCGAGGTGCTCACGCCAGACGGCTCCCGGGAATGGCGCTTCCGCTTCACCCCCACCCACCCTGGAGCCTGGCGCTGGCGTTGGCTGCGCGTCACTGTCGGCAGGGAAGAAGCCGGCGATTGGGAACATTTTAACGTACGCCCGAACTCCGACCCTGAGCGCCACGGCTTTCTGCGCATCCCCGATGGCGCGAAGCATCTCGAGTTTGAAGACGGCACGCCGTTCTTCGCCGTGGGTGAGAACGTCGCCTGGGCCGACCAACGTGGCAGCGGCGCCTACGAGGACTGGATCGCGAAGCTCGCTGCCAATGGTGCGAACTACATCCGCGTGTGGATGCCAGAGTGGGACATGGGCCTCCTCTACGAGCCCGCGACCCTCGATGACTGGTCTGCACGAATGGACCGCGCCTGGCGCCTGGACCGCGTGATGGAGCTAGCCGAGCAGCACGACATGCAGGTGATGCTCTCGCTGCAGAGTCACTTCCCCTTCGAGCTCAACGGCCAGTTCGGCTCGGGCTGGGACACGAACCCCTTCAATGCCGCCAACGGCGGCCCGCTTGCCACCCCGGACGAGATCTTTACCGATCCCTACGCACGCGAGATATTCCGCCGCTATCTGCGCTACGTGGTTGCGCGCTGGGGGTACTCGCCGAACCTGCTGGCGTGGGAGCTGTGGAACGAGTCCGACCTGGCCGAGCAGCCGCCGACCATTGACCCGGTGATAGACTGGCACCGCGAGATGGCCCGACTGTTGCACGAGCTCGACCCGAACGACCACCTCGTCACGACCAGTACCAGCGACTTTGCCATGACCTTCTCGGCCTCGATCCCGGAGTACTCGATCGTCTACGAGCCTGTCTGGCTGCTGCCCGAGATCGACTTTGTACAGCTCCACAGCTACCAGATACACAGCGTGGGCTTAGTGTTCCCGGTGGCAGACAAGGTCTTCGAGCTCGTCGACCGTCTGGCGCAATACGGCAAGCCCGTTCTGCTTGCCGAGGCGGGCGTCGACATTCAGGGCCTCGAGCAGAACCGCGAGGCCGACCCAATAGGGGAAGGCTTTCACGACCTTCTGTGGGCGGGCGCCTTCTCGGGCGCCTTCGGCAGCGGCATGGTCTGGTGGTGGGACCTCGTGATCGACCCCGAGGACTGGTACTTCCACTTCACCCCGCTGGCGCGCCTGATGGAGGGGGTGCCCTTCGCGCGCACGTCCTTTGAGAGCCACCGGGGTCTGCCCGTCTACGCGCCTGATCAAGAGGTTGTGGCCCACGTGCTATCGAGTCGCGGTACCTTGCTGGCCTGGGTTCGGAACGCGGGCCACGAGTATTACACGCCCGATCGCAGCCTCGTCGAGGGCGCCGCCTTCGCCCCGCCCCTAGCCGTTGAAGGCCGCTGGATGGGTGAGTGGATCGACCCGTGGAGCGGCGAGACCCTCGGTGTTGTCGACGTGCAGGCCGAGGGCCCTCACCGACCCCCGGAGCTCGCGGTGCCGTCATTCAGCCGGGATGTGGCCCTGCGTCTCGATTACGTAGACGAATAAGTATTACTTATGTAATGAGCCATCCCCACCCACACCGCTAGCCCGGGTGGGGGTGCTGACTTAACTTGTCAGAAGAGACTTTAAAGCATATCAGTTAAAGGAGCTTGGCGTTATAGAGCGCCCGGTTCTGGCACGAAGCTGCGCCTAATCTGGCCTGATTTCGATGCTAGTTAATGGCCGCTCTGAGGTGTTTAGAGACTATAGCTGGATTCCTGGCAGGCTAATGGTCACGACCGCTTTCGGAGAAAGGAGACACAACACCTGACACTGTATGTCGGGTCAAAACATAACCGTATATTTAGGGTCAGAGTACGAATTCCTGGCTAGTGTTTACTCCGACCCTGAATAATTCGCGACCCTGAATAATTCGGTGCCAGCTTAATCTATGCAAGGAGAATACAAATGGCAGTGATAGAAATGTTGCGTGTCCAGTGCCCCCCCAACCGGCGGGCTGAATTCTTGGTGCGGAATGGCGAAGTATGGACACCCGTGCTCGAGCGCCAGAAGGGCTTCATCAGCAAAGAAACCTGGGTCGATCTGAACGACCCAGATCGGGTAACCCTGGTTATCCGGTGGGCGTCCCTCGATCATTGGCGGGCCTTTCCACCTGAACTGGGCAAGCAATTGGACGTTCAGATGGGCGATCTGCTCAGCCCGCTCATATGCGAGGCCTACGAGGCCTACGAGGCCTAAGTATTTAGGGTCAGTAAGTATTTAGGGTCAGAGTAAGAATTCCTGGCTAGAGTATTTAGGGTCAGAGTAAGAATTCCTGGCTAGTGTTTACTCCGACACTGAATAATTATCCTGAACAATTCTGGTTTTTACTCCGACCCTGAACAATTCTCCGACCCTGAATAATTTCTGAATAATTACTCCGACCCTGAATAATTTGTACTGCGGTCACTGTCAGCTTGCCCATGTCCCACTCCCTTAAGCGGTCAATTTGGCGGCATCAAAAGTACCGCCATCTATACCGCCTTTTTGGCGGTATGAAGCCGGATATCTAAGGACGACTACGGACAGAATATAAACAAAAAAGCCCTGATTTACAGGGCTTTGGGACTTTCTTGGATGTTACAAGAGGGGAATTTGGTCGGGACGGCAGGATTTGAACCTACGACCACCACACCCCCAGTGTGGTGCGCTACCAGACTGCGCTACGCCCCGAGATCGCCAGAACTTTGACCACGTTCGACAAGGGTGAGAGTATACGCAATCCCGCCTTTGATACAAAGGCTATTTGGAGGGAGAGAGCACCTTGAGAACGTCTTCCAACTCCTCGATCGTTTCCTTGATCACCGCCATCAGATCTGTCGATATGGGCGTCTTGCCGTTCTCGTCAGTCATGCGCTGTCTGGCGCCGCCGATGGTATATCCCTGATCGTAAAGCAGAGCACGGATTTGGCGAATGGTGAGTACATCTCCGCGCTGATAATAACGGCGGTTGCCGCGACGCTTGACAGGTTTTAACTGCGGGAATTCCTGCTCCCAGTAGCGCAAAACATGAGGCTTCACCGCGCAAAGTTCGCTCACTTCACCAATCGTGAAGTAGCGCTTTCCGGGGATTACGGGGAGTTCGTTATTGTGGGTCGGTTCCAACATACGCTTCTACTCGGGCTTTGAGCTTCTGACCAGGCCTGAAGGTTACTACCCTGCGGGCAGAGATTGGGATCTCTTCACCGGTTTTCGGGTTGCGACCAGGACGCTGGCTTTTATCGCGCAAATCAAAGTTGCCAAATCCTGACAACTTCACTTGCTCGTTATTTTCCAGGCAACCGCGAATTTCTTCGAAGAACAATTCAACGATCTCCTTGGCCTCGCGCTTGTTGAGCCCCAACTCTTCAAATAGGCCTTCTGCCATTTCAGACTTCGTCAGAGCAACCATCGTCCTTTCTACCTAGTTCCTAAGCTCAGCATTATAATTTTTTTGCAATAGATCAATGACTTGACCCATCGCCAGATTGACTACTTCATCGGCAAGAGTGCGCGTTTGATCGCGAAATGTCAAACTCAGCGCGACACTTTTTCTATTAGGATCAATGCCTTTGCCTGTATAGACATCAAAAAGCCTTAAGTCTGTGAGGTAAGTCCCAGAAGCAGAGCGTACTGCGTCCATCAATTCGCTGGCTGGCACCGATTTGTCGACAACTATAGCCAAATCACGACGAACTTCAGGAAACTTGGAGAGTTCCTTAAACTCCGGCTTGGCACCCTCCAGCAGGGTTTCCAGGTCAATTTCACACACGAACAATGGAGCATTCAGACCCAGGTCCGCAGCCACAGAGGGATGAAGCGCACCGATCACGCCTACCTCCTGCCCCTTTCGGGTTATGCGTGCGGTCTGTCCCGGATGCAAAGCCGGACGTGAAGTTGCCTCAAGCACACAGCTCGCTGGCATACGCGTTAACGCCAGCAGGCTCTCCAGATCGCCTTTCAGGTCGAAGAAGTCCACCGCCTCACCAGGTGTCGACCACGATTCTACAAGTCGCTCGCCGGTGCACACCATCGCCAGTGTGGACACCTGCCGCAAACCGGACTCTGTGGGAACAAACCGCAAGCCGCTTTCAAACAAACGCACCCGTGATTGCTGCCGGTTGATGTTGTACAGCACGGCGCTGACCAAGCCCGGTAAAAGGCTGGTGCGCATTACCGCCATCTCTGCGGAAATGGGATTCTTCAAAGCCACTGGGCTGAGATCGGGATCGAAGATGCGCTGCATTTTTGGGTCGACAAAACTGTAGGTAATTGCCTCGCGATACCCCCTCGCACTGAGATGGCGACGCAGATACCGGATCGACAAGCCGGTCTCGGGCCTGGCCTGCATCTGGAGATCGGCGCGAATATGTTTTACCGGCAGATTGTTATAGCCATAGACCCGGGCCAACTCTTCCAGCAGATCAACCTCAATGGCGATGTCAAAGCGCCAGCTGGGTATCGCGCACGTCCAGCCGTCGCTGGTGGTTGTAACGTCCAAACCGAGGCCACGCAGGATGCGCTCAACGTCTGCGGCTGGCAGGTCGAACCCGAGTACTTTTTCGATACGGGCTGCGCGCAGTTCAACATCGGGGCGCTGCGGCAAATGCGTCTGCGAAACGACTTCCTGAATGGGCCCCACCTCCCCACCGACGATATCGACCAGTAATTGAGTAGCGCGCTCGATAGCTTGGGCCTGCAGCTGAAAATCCACCCCACGCTCAAAGCGATGGGAGGAGTCGGTGTGCAAACCGTAGGAGCGCGCCTTCCCGGCCAGCAGGTCAGGCGTAAAGAACGCCGCTTCCAGGAATATGTCTTTCGTACTGTCACTCACCGCCGACGCCCTGCCACCCATGATGCCGGCAATCGCCAGTGGACCGTTGTGATCTGCGATCAGCAGCGTATCCGAGCGCACCGTTATGGCCTGCCCGTCGAGCAATTCAAGCGACTCGCCCTGCTCGGCCATACGCACCACGATGCCGCCGTGCAGTTTATCCAGGTCGAAGGCATGCATCGGTTGGCCAAATTCCAACAACAGGTAATTGGTCACATCCACCACCGCATCGATGGTACGAATACCGCAGCGGCGCAGCTTTTCCTGCAACCAGTGAGGACTGGCACGAGAGACATCAACGCCTTTGATAATGCGGCCTACATAGCGTGGACAACCATCACTGGCTTCAATGTTGATAGCAATCGTGTCTGTAATCGACTGTGCCACTTGGGGGATATCGGGTGTATTCACCGCTAGATTATTTAGCAGCCCTACTTCACGCGCGATGCCGGCAACGCCAAGGCAGTCCGCGCGATTGGGCGTAATGCTGATCTCGATCACATTGTCATCAAGGTTGAGATACTGCCTCAGGTCGGCGCCGACGGTTGCATCGGGTGCCAGTTCCATCAAACCGGAAGACTCTTCAGAAAGACCCAGTTCCTGTGCAGCACACAGCATCCCTTGCGACTCAACACCGCGCAGCGTGGCTCTCTTGATCTTGAAGTCACCGGGTAACTCGGCGCCCACACAGGCCAGAGGCACCTTCAGGCCGACCCGCGCATTAGGCGCACCACAGACTATTTGTACCGTTTCCGTACCCGTATTCACCTGGCACACGCGCAGTTTATCGGCATCCGGATGGGGCTCAGTGCTGAGAATTTCAGCCACAACCACACCACTGAACATCGAGGCAACAGGCTCAATGCCATCCACCTCCAGGCCCGCCATCGTAATCTGGTGCGCCAGTTCCTCAGTGCTCAGAGCAGGAGAGACCCACTCACGCAGCCATTGCTCGCTTATTTTCACTCTCTATTGCTCCGCTTAGAACTGCTCAAGGAAACGCAGGTCATTGTCGAAAAACAGGCGCAGGTCATTCACGCCGTAGCGCAACATCGCCAGTCGTTCCACACCCATACCGAAGGCAAAACCGGAATATTTTTCGGTATCGATACCCGAGAACTCGAAAACTTTGGGGTGTACCATGCCGCAGCCCATCACTTCAATCCAACCTGTATTGCTGCACACACGGCAACCCTTACCACCGCAGTTGACACACTGGATATCCACTTCCGCAGAAGGCTCCGTGAACGGAAAATACGAGGGCCTGAATCGCACCGCCAGTTCGCGTTCAAAAAATACGCTCAGGAAATCTTCAATCAGACCTTTGAGTTCGGCAAAGCTGGAGTGCTCGTCGATCAACAGGCCTTCAACCTGGTGGAACATCGGGCTGTGGGTCAGATCTGAATCACAGCGATAGACACGACCCGGACAGATGATACGCAGTGGCGGTTCCCGAGACTCCATCACTCGCACCTGCACCGGCGATGTGTGCGTGCGCAGTACCGTATGCTCGTCCACGTAGAATGTGTCGTGCATGGCTCTCGCCGGATGGTGCGCAGGAATATTGAGAGCTTCGAAGTTGTGGTAGTCGTCTTCGATCTCAGGCCCCTCTACCACTTCGAAACCAATCGCGGCAAAAAAATCGGACATGCGCTCAATAGTGCGCGTAACGGGATGGATACCGCCGGTGGATTGGCCGCGCCCGGGCAGGGTCACGTCGAGCGTTTCCTGCGCGAGCTTCGCCGTCACGGCAGTGGCGTCCAGTTCGGCTTTACGCGCGCCAATCAGCGCCTGCAGTTCCTGCTTTACCACATTGATCAACGCCCCGGCTTTGGGACGCTCCTCAGCAGACAGGTTACCCAAACCCTTGAGGAGGCCGGTAAGCTGGCCTTTCTTGCCAAAGTAGTCGACGCGCAATTGTTCCAGCGTGGCGCCGTCCTGCGCACCTGCGATCTCCGCTTTCGCCGCACTGCCGAGTGAGTCGAGGGCGAGTGATTCGGGATTTTCCATTTACGTCATCCTCACTATCGTTCTGATTCTTTATCATCATTGGCATCGCCCGGCTTCACCACCGGGGAATTTACGCTGCAACCGTGCTCGAATTCTTCAACTGCACGGCCATTACGCCAATAACAAAAAAGGGAAAGAGCGCCGCCCTTTCCCTTTATGTCTTACCTGTAGCCTGCGAACCGCGGCACCTTTAATCAGCCAATACGGTGGGCTGGGCTCAGGCCAATGCAGCCTTCGCGTGCTCCACAACCGCTGCAAAACCGGGCTTGTCATGCACCGCCAGATCAGCCAACACTCTGCGATCAAGTCCGATCTCGGCCTTTTTAAGGCCATTGATCAAACGACTGTAACTCAGGCCATTAACACGCGACTGGGCGTTAATACGCGTGATCCACAATGCGCGAAACTGGCGCTTGCGCTGACGACGGTCGCGATAGGCATACTGCCCTGCCTTGGTAACGGCTTGCTTGGCAACCCGGAAGATACGGCTACGAGCACCGTAGTAACCTTTGGCCTGCTTCAATATTTTCTTGTGGCGACGATGAGCCACCACACCACGTTTTACGTGAGGCATAGTCTTCTCCTAATGTCTAATGGGTAACCAATTAAGTCGCACGCATCATGCGGTCGATGAGCACCTTGTCGCTGGCGTGGATCATTGAAGTTCCACGCAACTGGCGCTTACGCTTGGTTGTCATCTTGGTCAGGATATGGCTCTTGTTAGCGCTTTTGCGCTTGTATCCGCCGGCAGTTTTTTTAAACCGCTTGGAGGCCCCACTGTGAATTTTTGCTTTAGGCATAATCAAATACTCCGCATTTGATAGTTCATGTATAAAGATACCAGGGCATTCACAGGCCGCTAGTTCTTCCTCTTGGGGGCAATAACCATAGTGAGTTGTCGGCCTTCCATTTTCGGGAATTGCTCGACAGCACCCAACTCGGCCAGATCAGCTTCTACTCGCTTGAGTAGTTCCATGCCAATTTCCTGGTGAGCCATTTCACGCCCGCGATACCGCAGTGTGACTTTGGCCTTATCGCCGTTTTCAAGGAAACGCGTCAGGTTGCGTAGTTTTACCTGATAGTCTCCTTCCTCCGTCCCTGGACGAAACTTCATTTCTTTAACTTGTGTACGCTTTTGCTTCTTTTTCTGTAATGATTTTTGCTTTTTAATCTCAAATATAAATTTGCCATAGTCCATCAATTTGCAGACTGCGGGGTCTGAGTCAGCGATAAGTACCAGGTCCATGGCTGCCGCCTCGGCGGCGGCCAGTGCCTCTTTCAGAGACACTATTCCTACCTGCTCGCCCTCAGCTCCAACCAGCCGGACGGGGTCCGACGTGATTTGGTCGTTAATAATCGCCTTCTTGCTAGCTCCTTTGCCGCTATCTTTCTTAATACTAATTCTCCATTGCAATACGGCCACGACGTGCAACATCGTCGGCGAGGCGCGCAATAAACGCATCGAGATCCATGGATCCCAAGTCCTCACCACGACGAGCACGCACAGCCACAGTCTGTGTTTCGACTTCTTTATCCCCTACCACGAGCAGGTAAGGAACCTTCTGAATTGTGTGCTCGCGGATTTTAAAGCCGATTTTTTCATTTCTCAAGTCCGAAACGACCCGAAAGTCGTTGTTTTTCAACGAATCTTCCACTTTTAGGGCATATTCGGACTGTTTGTCGGTAATATTCAGCACCACCGCCTGCGTCGGCGCCAGCCAAGCGGGGAATACGCCTTCATAGTGTTCGATCAGAATACCGATAAATCGCTCGAAGGAACCCAGCACAGCGCGGTGCAGCATGACGGGCACCTGACGGCTGCCATCCTCGGCAACATACTGGGCATCCAGACGTCTGGGCATGGAAAAATCAACCTGAATAGTCCCAAGCTGCCACACCCGGCCGATACAATCCTTAAGCGAGAATTCGATCTTGGGGCCGTAGAAGGCACCCTCCCCGGGCAGCTCTTGCCATTCAAGGTTCTGCGTATCCAGCGCATCGGCCAGTGCTTTCTCTGCGCGATCCCAATCCCCGTCGCTACCCACTCTTTTCTCCGGGCGGGTGGAGAGACGGTAAATGACCTCACTGAAACCAAAATCGGCATAAATCGAATGCAGAAAATCTATGAACGCGAAGACCTCTGGCTGAATCTGCGCCTCAGTGCAGAAAATATGTGCATCATCCTGCACAAAGCCACGCACGCGCATAATGCCGTGCAGGGACCCCGAGGGCTCATTGCGATGGCACGAGCCAAATTCGGCGAGCCGCAGTGGCAGATCGCGGTAGGACTTCAAGCCCTGGTTGAACACCTGCACATGACAGGGGCAGTTCATGGGTTTCACTGCAAACTGCCGCTCCTCTGACTTCAGCATGAACATGTCATCGCCAAATTTGTCGGCGTGGCCCGACTTTTCCCACAGCGACATGTCCACCAGTTGCGGTGTCTTTATTTCCTGGTAGCCATTGTCACGCTGCGCTTTACGCATGTACTGCTCAATCGTCTGGTAGATGCTCCATCCCGCGGGATGCCAGAATACCATGCCCGGCGCCTCCTCCTGCATGTGGAAAAGTCCCAGCTTCTTGGCGATTTTGCGATGATCACGTTTTTCAGCTTCTTCGATGCGTGTCAGATACTGTTTGAGTTGCTTCTTATTCGCCCAGGCAGTGCCGTAGATCCGCTGCAGCATTTCATTGCTGGAATCACCGCGCCAATAGGCACCAGCCACTTTGGTCAGCTTGAAAGCCTGTAATTTTCCGGTGCTTGGTACATGCGGGCCACGACACAAATCGCCCCATACACCCTGCATATATACGGAAATTTCTTCACCCTCCGGCAGCGCCTCAACAATCTGGACCTTGTAGTTTTCGCCCAGATTACGGAATCGCTCTATCGCCATTTCGCGACTCATCACCAATCGTTCGACGGTCATGTCAGCCGCGGCCAGCTCTTCCATACGCTGCTCGATTTTGCCCAGGTCGTCTGGCGTGAAATGGTGGCCGGTAGCAAAGTCATAGAAAAAGCCATCCTCAATCACCGGGCCGATGGTGACTTGCACGCCGGGAAACAACTCCTGAGTCGCCATGGCCAGCAAATGCGCTGTGGAGTGCCGGATGATTTCCAGACCGGCATCATCACGATCGGTGATGATCGCGAGCGCGACATCCTGCTCAATCAAAAAAGAGGTATCGACTTCGCGGCCATCCACCACGCCGCCGAGTGCTGCTTTTGCGAGGCCAGGACCGATGTCCGCCGCGACATCGTGCACGGATATAGGTTGCTCAAATGTGCGTGCGCTGCCATCAGGCAGGGTTATAACCGGCATGTTCGTTCCCTTTTGTCAGTGGTGGCCCCTACCAAAGGCCACTTGAGGCGTCTAAACGGTTTATCTTTAACAGAAAACGTGCGGCAATCGGTGCTTCAAGTGGCTGCCTTTATCGTGTCACATAGCACCCTGATTGCGGGACGAGATAGTGCCCGATTGGGCACGAAATTACCAGTACGATTGGGATTACTTCACAGGGCTAGCTGGCAAACGCGAGCTGTTTAATTTCCGCCAACTGGTCGCGCAGCGCAGCGGCTTCTTCAAACTCCAGATTCTTCGCATGCTCGTGCATTTGGGCTTCAATCTGCTTGAGCTTACGCGACATAGCGGCGGGGGTCAGCGAGGCGACATCCTGAGCATAGGCCGCCTTGGCTTCAGCCACTTTTCTGGCTTTATCCTTGCCGCGAGTCGGCATAAGCCGCGCGCCCTCCATAATGTCCTTTACCGACTTCTCAACGCCGACGGGGGTAATATTGTGGAGCTTATTGTGTTCAGACTGCTTCTCCCGGCGGCGATCAGTTTCTGCAATGGCACGCTCCATAGAGCCGGTGATCTTGTCCGCATAAAGAATCGCTCTGCCATTCAGGTGCCGTGCAGCCCGCCCCATAGTCTGGATCAGCGAGCGCTCGGACCGTAAAAACCCTTCCTTATCTGCATCAAGAATACACACCAGCGATACCTCAGGCATATCCAGACCTTCGCGCAACAGGTTAATGCCCACCAGTACATCAAACACGCCAAGGCGCAGGTCGCGGATAATTTCAACGCGTTCGACCGTCTCGATATCCGAGTGCAGATAGCGCACTCGCACGCCGTGCTCCGTCAGGTATTCTGTCAGATCTTCAGACATGCGTTTGGTGAGAGTTGTCACAAGTATTCGCTCGCCTCGCTCCACTACGATGCCAATCTCACGCAACAAATCGTCTATTTGCGTGGTTGCCGGGCGTATCTCTACCGGCGGGTCCAGAAGGCCCGTGGGGCGCACGACCTGCTCTACGATACGGCCAGACTTCTCGGCTTCATAGGGGCCCGGCGTGGCGGATACAAACACCCGCTGCGCGACGAGTTGTTCCCACTCTTCAAATCGCAAAGGACGGTTATCCAGTGCAGACGGCAGGCGAAAACCGTACTCGACCAGTGTTTCTTTGCGCGACCGATCGCCCTTAAACATCGCCCCGATCTGCGGAATACTGGCGTGGGATTCATCCACGATCACCAGCGCATCAGGCGGCAGGTACTCGAATAACGTGGGCGGCGGCTCGCCGGGCGCGCGGCCGGAAAGATACCGCGAATAGTTTTCGATGCCATTGCAATAACCCAGTTCGCGGATCATTTCCATGTCGTAGCGCGTGCGCTGCTCCAGGCGCTGTGCCTCGACCAGTTTGTCGTTCTCCCGCAATTGCTTTAGCCGGCCGGCCAGCTCTGCTTCAATATGCACAACGGCATCAAGCAAGACTTCTCGTGGCGTGACATAGTGGCTCTTGGGGTAAATAGTCACCCGCGCAACCTTGTTCTCGACAGCGCCTGTCAGTGGATCGAACCAACAAATATTCTCGACTTCCTCGTCGTATAACTCAATCCGTACGGCGTCCCGTTCAGAATCTGCGGGGAAAACATCAATCACATCACCGCGCACGCGGTACGTGCCGCGCCTAAAATCGACATCATTGCGTTTGTACTGCAGATCGGCGAGCTGGCGCAGAATATCGCGTTGATTAACGATCTCACCGCGCGACAGGTGAATCAGCATTTTGAAGTACGACTTGGGGTCGCCCAGTCCATAGATCGCCGAAACCGTGGCTACCACCAAACAGTCACTGCGCTCCATAAGCGCCTTGGTAGCCGACAAGCGCATCTGCTCGATATGTTCATTAATCGAGGCATCCTTCTCGATAAATGTGTCGGAAGACGGTACATAGGCCTCCGGCTGGTAATAATCGTAATAGGAGACAAAGTACTCAATGGCGTTATTGGGGAAGAACTCCTTGAACTCGCCATAAAGCTGCGCGGCCAGCGTCTTGTTGTGTGCCATGACAATGGTCGGGCGCTGCAACTGCTCCACCACGTGCGCAATAGTGAACGTTTTTCCCGAGCCGGTAACGCCCAGCAAGGTCTGCGCTGCCAGGCCCGCGCGCGCGCCCTCCACCAGTTGCCGTATGGCTTCGGGCTGATCCCCTGCTGGCTGGAAACTCGATTCGACCTTGAAGCGCCTGGCCACTTTTTCCTCCTGACTTGCATAAAAACAGCACACTATTATCCCGTATTTTAGGGGATTAGCCAGCCAATCGCTGCTAGCGTCTGCGAGTTGATTTCCATTAGTATCTCTTTGCTATACCTAAGTGTTGAATAAACTGTAACGAGGACGATAGGATGATTCGATGTGTGTGACTGTGGACAGGAGACGACCAGAGTTCTCATTTTGAGGAGGGCTTGATTGACCTCAACCCCGGAGTCCACGGTGATCTTCTGACCGATAAACTACAGGTCACCGCCACCTCCTTTCAGGAAACGCAGCCGGGAGGAGCGCTGTCATGGCACACGGCGCCGGTGCGGCAGTTGGTAGTCACCTTAAGTGGCACACTGGATTTCGAGACACGCGCGGGCCAGCATTTTGAGATCGCGCCGGGTGATATTCTGTTGGCCGAAGATACTGCCGGCAGCGGGCATACCTGGAGGCTTGTCGACGAGCAGCCCTGGCGCCGCGTGTATATCGTACTGGCGCCCAATGCGGCCGTACCGTTTAAACCTTTGAAATGAAGCCCCCAATCATGCCGTCATGGCAGATGGTTAGCTGGAGAGTTAGATGAACGATATCAGGAGCGATGAAGAAGTTGATGTCGCGCTCGTTGGCGCAGGCATTATGAGCGCCACGCTCGGTGTGTTCCTGAAGGAACTACAGCCCCACCTCAAACTCGAAGTCATCGAACAATTGCCCGGCGAGGCGCAGGAGAGCTCGGGGGCCTGGAATAACGCCGGCACAGGCCACGCTGCCAACTGCGAATTGAACTACACGCCGATGGGTGCAGATGGCAGCATCGACATCGCCAAAGCACTGCAAGTCAACACCGAGTTCGATATGTCACGGCAGTTCTGGTCGTACCTGATCAAGAAGGGCGCGATTACATCCCCGGAAGAATTCATTCATCCGGTACCGCATATGAGCTTCGTGATCGGCGCGGAGCGACAGGACTTCCTCAGGAAACGTCATGCTGCAATGAGCAGCCACCATTGCTATCACGGCATGGAGTACTCTGAGGATCACAGCCAGATCGCCGCATGGGCGCCATTGATGATGGAGGGGCGTGACCCCGCACAAGCCGTGGCGGCAACTCGAATCGTGACGGGGGCAGACGTAAACTACGGCGCACTTACCTCCAGCTTGCTGAACTACTTAAAGAAACAGGACGATTTTGTCGTTCGTTTCTCACAGTCTGTGGTTGATTTAAAGCGCCGACCGGGCGGTGGCTGGCGGCTCAATGTCATAGACCGCACGAGCGGCGCGCAGCGCAGCGTGAACGCCAAGTACATCTTCCTCGGCGCGGGCGGCGGCACACTCCCGCTGCTGCAGAAGTCCGGGATTCCCGAGGCCAAGGGTTATGCCGGCTTCTCGGTCAGCGGCGTGTGGCTGCGCTGCGGCAAGCCAGAGCTGGCCGAGCGTCACACTGCCAAAGTCTATGGCATGGCCGCCACGGGCTCACCGCCCATGTCAGTACCGCATCTTGATACCCGCATCATCGACAACAAGCGCTGGTTGCTGTTCGGGCCGTACGCTGGATTTACCACACGCTTTTTGAAGCGCGGCTCGCTGTTCGATTTACCAAAGTCGGTGAGACCAGACAACATCCTGCCGCTGCTGGCGGTGGCGCGCGACAATTTCCCGCTGGAGGAATACCTGATCGGCCAGGTATTACAACGATCCTCCCACCGTTTCGATGCGTTGCGCGAATTCTATCCGCAGGTGGATGCGGCCGACTGGGAAGTGTCGATAGCCGGTCAGCGGGTGCAGATTATTCGCCGCGATAAAGTGCATACCGGAAAACTCGAGTTCGGCACCGAAATCGTCCATTCCGCTGACTCCTCCATCGTGGCTCTGCTGGGCGCATCGCCCGGCGCTTCAACGGCCGTCTCGATCATGGTGCACATGCTTGAAAACTGTTTCCACGAGCAGCTAGTAGGCCATTGGGTGCCTAAGTTGCAGGAGATAATTCCCTCCTATGGTTATGATCTTGAAAAGGATGCTGCGTTGTCCGCACGCATTCGCGCCGACAGCGCCGAAGTTCTCAAGCTGCACACAATCTAATCGCAACAGATTGCACACCACACGTCCAAACAGGATGGCATATGACTAAACCGTATTCACTGAAGCATCGTGCGCCGCAACCTGAAACGCCGGACGCGGATGCCTTCACTATTCATCGAGCCGAGGTAGAACCCGGTCTCAACCTTGCTTTTGTTCGTGAGGGTATCGGCGGCTATCCACTACTTTTATTACATGGCTATCCCGAATCCAAACGTATTTGGTGGCGCAATATCCAACCGCTGGTAAAGGCAGGCTTTGAGGTGATCGTGCCCGATCTGCGCGGTTATGGGGACTCCGATCTATCGGACAAGGATGAGTATGATCTGGTCTACTATGCGCGCGATTGCCACACTCTTGTCACAGAGGTTTTGCGACATTCTACCTTTGGAATCATCGCCGGGGATGTCGGTGGCGCAGTCAGTTGTGAACTGGTCAACCGCTTTCCGGGCTCTGTCGATAAGCTGATCTTCTTCAATTCCATTCCTCCGATGGTTATCGATCAAGCCGGATGGTATGAGGAGCGTGGCATCCCTTTTGACCCGTTCGACGAGCACCCAGCGCACGAGTACCGTATCCGGCAGGGGCGCGACTGGCGCGATTTAATAGAAGAGCTGGACACACCGGTCAAACGCCAGCGGTATGTGCGCGATTTTTATGAGCACCGACTCTGGGCCTCGCCCTACAGCTTCAATGAAAGTGATTTCGCGTTCATGACCGAGCCATTTGCCGATGCGGCCCGATTAGCGGCCAGCTGGGCGCCCTATCAGCTGACGTTTGGCCGCCCCATGACGGAAATTCCACTCGTATTACAAACGGTAAATATTCCGACCATGATTTTGTACGGGCCGGATGACGAGGTGGTGCCCAAAGACTTTACCAAACGCTGTGAAGTCGCTTTTCCAAACAGGGTGGGGCCGCTGACAATACCGGACTGCGGGCATTTTCTGCAGTGGGAGAGAGCGGATGTTCTCAATGACCTGGCCATACTCTTTTTCGCTGACTGCAAGTAATCAGGGGACAGACCACGATTTAGCTGGATTAGTCATTGCGGGGCCGTTAACTTGTAGATATTGATATCCCCAAATATTATGCAGGCTTGAACTGAATTGTTCTGAACCACTGGCTCCCAACAACCACTTGCCGAGGAAGTAAACGTGTCGCAATGCCCCTATCAAAATATTCTTGATCCTGACATCTACACCGACGGAACGCATCATGCCGTATTCGCAAATGTGCGGGACAAGTCTGGCGGCTTGGCCTACATTGAAGACCCAATAACAGGGGTGCCTTATTGGGCCGTTATGAAGCGCAGCATTGCCGATTATGTCTGCAAGAATCCGCTACTTTTTTCCAGCGCTGCGAAGACCATTCTCCCCAAGGAAATGCCTGAGGACGAGATTGCACTCTCGCGGTTGATGCTGGTCAACATGGACCCTCCTGAACATGTCAAATATCGACGCATCGTGCGCAATGCCTTTACACCCAAAGCCGTGCAATCTTATGAAGCGCGTTTTCGAGAGGTTGCTCGTGAGACCATTGATGCGATTGCCGCCAAGGGAGCCTGTGAATTTGTGACCGATGTTGCAGCTGAGCTACCGCTCATCGCAATCCTGTCGCTGTGCGGTATCCCGATGAAAGACAAGCAGCAATTCTTTCACTGGACCAACACCATGATCTTCACCGAGGATGAAGATATGAGTGGTGCCGAGGGTGCCGCTGCCTCCCAGGCTGCCGCGATTGAAGTCTACGCCTACGCGGCAAATCTAGCCGAACAGCACAAAACGCAGCCGCTCACCGATATAGTCGGCGCCCTGCTCGATGGCAGGGTTAATGATGAGAAATTGTCCCCTGAAGAATTCCAGCTATTTTTCCTGATGCTAATCGCCGCTGGCAATGAGAGCACCCGCTCGGTTATCGCGCATGGCATGCGCCTGTTGATGGAGCACGAGGAGCAATTACAGAAACTGATCGACGATCCCTCGCTTATTCCTTTCGCGGTGGAAGAAATTCTGCGCTACAACCCGGCGTTTGTGCAGATGCGTCGCACCGTCATGGAAGATACAGACATTGACGGCCAGCACCTCAAAACCGGTGACAAAATGGTCATCAATTGGCAGGCGATCAACCACGACCCGGAGATTTTTGAAGAGCCGGCGACCTTCGACGTCGAGCGCTTTAGGAACAATCCGGAACTGGCAAACCAGCACCGGGCTTTTGGCAATGGCGAACATTTTTGTATCGGCGCACACATGTCCAGGCTGGAAATGCAGGTGATGTTCGAAGAGCTGATCCCAAGACTGAGGAATCCACAGTTTGCGCAACCGGTAGAGTATGTGCGGGATTACTTCGTCAATAGCATCAAGGCCATGCAGATCACCTTTGACCCCGAAATTCAACTACCCAAAGCGGAAGTGGGTTGTTAGACGGCGGGCTGGCTCTGCCGAGTTTCCAAAGCACACCGTCAGAGAAAAACTTTGATTATCCTTTACATGGCGTGGAGTAAACCGTTATGACCACATCCCGAACGCAAAGCGGAATTAGCGGTTGACCCGAACACGGTCCATCATTAATATACGCGACCTTCAGTAAACGCCATTCCGCCTTAGCTCAGTTGGTAGAGCAAATGACTGTTAATCATTGGGTCGGAGGTTCGAGCCCTCCAGGCGGAGCCATATTAGAGAAGAAGCCGGTTTGAGATATCTCAGCCGGCTTTTTTGCTTTTAGCGCTTCTTTATTTTACTTTAGAAGATCAATTAGTTACGGCTTGGCGACTGCGGCCTAACGGCCCATCGGATTAGGGGTACAATTCCCCTAATAGGGAATCTGCTCGCCTCTGAACGGAGAAAGTTGTCCTTGGCTGGAATTAAGCAAACTATCCCCGAAATCAGTGATCGCGATTACTGAAGATACTGATCACGAATTTTCTGCAGTGCTACGGCGTCGTTGCTGAATATCCACTCAATCCCTCGATTGAGTTCTCTGAACAAGCAGTTTTTCGAGGTGGGGAAGCCGGTTCCAAGACGTTGCTCGTGCTTGGCATGTAGCGCCTTCAATGTGTTGTTGAGTAGCAAGTAGTGTCCACCCATGCCGGCATAACCCTGAGCAATCACGCGAGCACTGATTACTTTCACATTGGTCTCTGCCACGGGGAAAAAACTCTCACGCGGCAGGAAGTCCAATGGTTCAAAAACTGCCGGGTCCAGCGCCAGTATGTGGTAGTCCGTTACTGGCTTTAGCGACGCAAGAAGTGAACGCAGTATCTCGCTTTGACGAATGGGTTCGGGCCACGGTTCCGCCTTGATTTCAAGCATCAGGTGGGTATTGCCCCCAAAACGGTGAATCACCTCTTCCAGGCGGGGTATATCGGGAACCCGGTCATGTAACTGATCGAAAGTCAGGCTGTTGACTGCTCTAGTCTCGCTGAACACGCGCGCGGGACTGGGGTCATGGCAGATCACCGGTACCAGGTCTAATGTCCAGCGGATATCGCACTCTATCCCCCAGACACCTGCGGCGCGTGCCTGCTCGAATGCCGCAATAGTATTCTCCATCACGCTCTTGTTGTTGTGTTCGCCGCGGTGCGAAATGATCTTGCAGCGCTCAAGCGCCGCGCGCTCAGGCATCTGCCGGGGTGCGACTGCCATTATTGAGTCAACGACTGACATCGCGATATCGAGTAACATCATTGCCAGATCACACTAATCCATTCAAGACAGGCCCTCTGATGGTAGCCGTTGCGCACCACCTGCGCAAATGGAGTAACAGCAGAATTTCATGACAGACTCGGCCCATCAGACGACTTCCGCGCCAGGTGCCCACCCTGCCAGTAAACGCGAACTAACAGCCTGGGCATTCTACGACTTCGCTAATTCCGGCTATACCACCGTCGTGATGACGACAATTTACAGTGCGTATTTTGTCGGCGTGATCGCCGCAGGGCTTGACGAACGATCCCCCGGCACAGCGACTTTGCTATGGACCCTCGCCATTGGCGCTGCGAACCTACTGGTTTTGATTTCAGGACCTGTTATTGGCGCTGTGGCAGATCATAGGGCGCGAAAAAAACGCTACCTCTTAACCTCTTCGATAGTGTGTGTGGCGGGCACAGTAGGTCTTGCTTTGGTAGGACCCAATGAGGTGGCCCTCGCAATGCTAGTGCTGGTAATGGCGACTGTCGCATTCGCTTTGGGTGAGAACCTGATTGCTGCGTTTCTTCCGGAAATCGCCCACCGCGACGGAATGGGTCGCATCTCCGGATACGGCTGGGCCCTGGGTTACTTTGGCGGGCTGCTGACGCTGGGCGTTTGCCTTACGTATATCAACTGGGCAAGTAGCCGTGGCCTGGAGTCCACGCATTATGTGCCAGTCGCATTGCTGATTACGGCGGCAATTTTCGCGATTACCGCATGCCCCACGTTTTTGTGGTTACGCGAGCGTGCGCGGCCCAAGCCAGCAATCGATGGCGTTTCATATCTCAAGACAGGATTTGCCCAGGTTCGCAATACGCTGCGCCATGCGGCGCACATGCCAGACCTGTTTCGTTTCCTGCAATGTCTCACCCTGTTCCAGGCAGGGGTTGCCACCGTCATTGTCGTGGCTGCAATCTATGCGCAGGAAGTCATGGGTTTCGACACACAGCAACTCATTATGCTGATTATGGTGGTGAACCTGACTGCCGCGATCGGTGCTTTTGCCTTTGGCCACGCGCAGGACCGTTTCGGATCGGTGCGCAGCCTCACCGTTGCGCTACTGGTATGGGTAGCTGCAATCGTAGTGACGCTGTTAGCCGATGAGCCCAGTGATCTTTGGCTGGCCGGAAATCTGATGGGCCTTGCTATGGGAGCCACCCAGGCAGGTGGTCGCGCACTCATTGGTCAATTGACACCGGCGTCGCGCAATGCAGAAATTTTCGGCTTGTGGGGATTAGCCAATCGTGCCGCCGCCATTATTGGCCCGGTCAGTTACGGCGTCATCAGTGCGCTTACCGACGGCAACTATCCTCTGGCGATGTTATCAACGTTAGTGTTCTTTATGTTGGGGTTGCTACTCTTGTTCACAGTGAATGAAGAACGTGGCAAGGTGACTGCTGCCGCACTCAGCCAGACGCATTGATGATTGCAGGCGGCCTGATAGCTTAGGACCGGGGGGCCACGATAAGTGAATCTAGCTGGCAGCGCACTAGGGCCATACCGTGGTCTGTCCCCGGTTTTCTGTCCCCGATTTTCCTGCAGTCAGTTGCGCTTGACAGGCGCAACCAGGATACATGGACCATAATCGAAATTATGTAGAAGTCGTGTTATACAAGAAACACCCTTATGACACTAAAAACGACATAAACGGAAAAAGGCGCGGCACATGAAAACATTATACAAAGTCTTGCTGGTCACAGCGGTCGCGGCACTGGCCGCCTGTAAGTTGGAAATCGAGGCCCCTGTGGAGGGCAGCGTAACCACCACTTCCAGCGCCATAGACTGTGCTGCCAACCAAACCTGTAGGGTTGATGTCGTGGATATCTTTTTTGATGAAACGTTTGTCGCAGACCCGGAGCCAGGCTTTGTTTTCGCGGGCTGGAAAGAAAAGCCCCGTGGATTCTGTGCCGGCCAAACGGCCCCCTGCCAATTAGTCACCGCAGGTTTCGAGGGAAATGAAGGCCTGATGAACTTCCTCAATAACCCCAATGAGATTTTCTACCTGGAACCCACCTTCGCGGTTGATCGAACTATCGACGGCATCGACCTCGATGAGGAGAGAACGCTCAGCGGTTTTGGCAATACCTGGGAGCTGGACTTTTACCGCAATACTGCCTACAGCTGCGGACTCTCTGGCAACTATTCCTTTTTGGTTGTAGAGCCGGCCAGCGATCCGGGCATTGACGCGCCTCTGTGGGTCTATCTGCACGGCGGAGGCGTTGGCTACTTCGACCAAAGCGGGAGCTACCGATCGATAAACAACAATGCAAATGGCTGGAACCGCGAAGAGACCATGGATCAGCTCGTAGAAAAGCAGCTTATAGAGCGCACAGTCAGGAACGGTGTACGCAAAGACACCACACTTGGCCGTCGTGTGGACGAGGGCTACCGGCTGCTGATTGTTTCGATGTGCGATCACGACCTTTACTCGGGGCTCGGCACTCCTTACCCCAACAACTTGGATAACACGACCGCTCAGGTAAGCGGACTACAGGCCACCATGTCTGCGGTGGAATACACCGTTGCCAACTATGCCACCACACACGTGATCGTGCATGGCACCAGCGCCGGCTCTGTAGGGGCATTTTCACTGGCAACCGCGTTTGCCGCAGAAGGGACTCATCTCACGGCTGTGGTTGCTGACTCTTACATTACAACACCGCGTATCGATCCGCTTTTTGAGGCATTGGCGGGTATGGATGACTATCCCTTTGATCAGGATTTCGAGATTCAGGGCACGGTTGATAAGATCGGCTTCTACATCGACCTGGAAAAACAAGCGTATCCCGAGGCTCGCATCAGCCAGGGGTTTGATGAGGTACCGATGCTGTTCATCGGCGGGCTCATAGACCAGTTTTGTGGGGGCGCGGCAGGCCTACCGGTGATAGCCGAAGCGGCGGCAGAGGGTCTTGGCAATTGCGCCTATGTATTTGAAGGCCTTCGTCAGGTCGTGGCGGCCCAGCCTAACTCACCCCACCAAGTATCCTTGATTGAAGAACAAGGGCACGTACCCACCCATATCAATTTCTCGCCAGCGCACGATGTTGTCGATGACTTCATTGAAGCCGTGCTGGCAACTTCTCCGCCGTATCCTTTCGCTGAATAGGTTGAGTCATTCCCCATGGACTGCTCAGCAACGAGCAGGCCATGATTTTCGAAATCTAGCCGGGATCTCGCTGTATTCCTTGGTCAATCCATTGTCCTATAGCGCGACATTCCCCAGCTGTTGCATCTGTCGGATGCGCGCTGCCAAAGTCAATGTCGTTCGAATACTGTCGGTCCGTTCTACCGTCCATACGCTCTCCCATGCACTTCCAGTAAAGGAGTGAATTGCGCGCGAGCTTACCTACCCATTTGCTGGTGTAAGGTCGCGGCATTTTAACGGTACCATTGGCCACTGGTTGCTGGCTCATCCAGGCCCAGTCAATTTGTTCGTAGTCCCAGGCAATGCGTGAGTCGAGCAAGCCGTCGTCATTGTTCATGTCGGAGTGGCAACTACTGCATCGATTCTCGAAGATTGGTTCGATATCGGTCCAGGTTGTACGAGAACCATTGGTCGATGCGGAGCGGTTAGTCACAGCGGCCAGGGTCCGGGCAAAGCGAGATTCAGCCGGCTCGCCGATTTCAGATGATCGTTCTTCCGAGTGCCCATCGTGACAGCCATGACACGTTCGGGTTTCACCCTGACGCAGCGAATGCACCTTGTCGTCATGCGCGATCGTCATATTGTTCTCATCCTGCCCGACAATCTGCAGCGGCGTTTCACACGGTACTTCCATGCGAATAGAGCCGTCGTCTTCAATTTCCTGATAACCCCATATGCCCACTGCTTTGAAGCCGTGGTTATTTGTGGTCTCACCGAACGTTGCCTGGTTGCCGTTTGAGTAGGTCATATCCCACATGTCGACTTGGTAAACCGTGATGTATTTCAATTGATCAGCGTGAAAGGACTCGTCCTCAGTGTTGACAGCACAACCCTGGGAAGAACACTGCTTTGACAAAGTAAGATCCCAGTCATAGGGGCTGATCGGTTGCAGTTCTGCGGCTCGGGCATCCACTACCTGCACAAAGCAACGGTCACCTTGCAGTGGTGCGGGGCGTTCCGGTAGCGGCTGATCCCACAGCGACTGGTAGTTTGTGATGGCATCGGCATCGAAGATTTGCCATTGGTCGCCGCCGGCCAGCAGCGACATCTGCTCTGGGTCGAATGGATCAGTGACCTGATCCACATGGACGCGATATATACCTTTCTGGCACAGCGGTTCCCCGCCGGTCCAGTCCAGACTTAACGTTTCTACCTGAGCGCCCTCGTAGCAGCTACCGCGCGCGTGAGTCACCATGTAGTCGTCGGTACCCGGTAGCGCACTGGCGTACCCCGCTTTACCCATGGCTTGCCCGGCACCGTTGCGACGTACTGCCGTATCCTGATCATTGCCATACGGCGTCAGCGCGATGAAATCACTGGGCACATAGGCACCTGATCCCTTGTTATCATCGTTGAATATGTGATGCTCAAAATTATTGAGAATAGAGACACCTTCGACACCCGGGCCTTTATAACTCCAGCCATAAATAATACCCATACTGCCAGTATGATTCGACCGGTAGTAGTTGGAGACAGCAAGATAATTCTTGCGGATTTCAGCGACTGATCGAATCGAGCGCAATTCCGATGATCCTTCGCCGCCTACCACGTCGGGTGCCAGCCACTGACGGGTCTTCAACGTGGGTGAATGATGCCCGTTCAGTACAACATGCCCGCCTGCACCATTGCCATCAGCCCCACAAAGCCACCACTTGTTTAGCTCGGTGCCGGGGTTAGCTGTGTTGCGAAATTTAGAATCAAACGCTTCATTACCATGTCCATTCCAGCAAGAATAGAGGATATCACCGTTTGACATCACCATAGGGGACAATGCCATTGTTTCGTGAGGGCTGATGTTGCGGGCGTTGCTTCCATCAATGTTCATCGTCCAGATTTGCATTGATTTGCTTTCGTTACCGTACCCGTAGAATTGCGAAACGCCGTAAGATGCGCCTGACCAGCGCTTACGTCCATCAGGATACTTGCCGCGATGTTGGCTAAATTGGCTTTTGTGGGGAAAGAAATTGCCGCGATTACTGGCAAATACCAGTGTGTTGTTATCAAGCCATTCCGGCTGGCGATCAATGGCGCTCGCAGGGTGGTTGGGAACAGGCGTACTCATCCCGGATGCAATGTCATAGATAAACAACTGTGCATGGGTTAGCTTCGGGATGTCATAGATACCCAGCATGATGCTGCCAAACCGTACCTCGACAAGACTATCAGCGTAGCCAACCGAATAGGCGATTTTTGTGCCATTCGGACTGACTCGCGCCTCTTGAGCGACACAGATCTCCTCTGACGTTGTGCAGTTATAAATGACGTGCTGGTTGCCTTGCAGATCATCTATCACAACATCTGATTCAGCAATTCCCTTATTGATTCGCGCCACATCAGAAACATGCTGCCAGTTGGATGCATCGGCGATTGATGAACCTGGAACAGGCGTTGTCGCTCTAGGTTGCCGGGTATAAACAATTCCACCGAAAACATCGCGCGCGCCAGGTTCAAATGGTTCAGTCGGCGCAGTTGGCTCGGTGGGCTCGGTTGGTTCAGTCGGTGCAGTCGGCTCGGTTGGTTCAGTCGGTTCAGTTGGCTCGGTCGGTTCAGTTGGCTCGGTTGGTTCAGTCGGTGCAGTTGGTGCAGTTGGTGCAGTTGGTGCAGTTGGTTCAGTCGGTTCAGTCGGTTCAGTTGGTTCAGTTGGTGCAGTTGGTGCAGTTGGTGCAGTCGGTTCAGTTGGTGCAGTTGGTGCAGTCGGTTCAGTTGGTGCAGTTGGTGCAGTTGGTGCAGTTGGTGCAGTTGGTGCAGTTGGTGCAGTTGGCGCAGTCGGTGCAGTCGGCTCAGTTGGCGCAGCGGGCTCAGTTGGCGCAGCGGGATCGGTTGGCACAGTGGGCGCAGCGGGCTCAGTTGGCGCAGCGGGATCGGTTGGCACAGGGGGCGCCGTGGGTTCGCTAGGTCCGGAGGGCATGGGAGACTCCGGTTCTGGTGTTACTGGTGTGTCCGGCAGGACCCTAGGCGCACTGGAATTCCCGGGTGATTGTTGATTGGAACTGACGGCATTATTACTCGCGGATGTATCATCACCGCCACCGCCACCGCCACCGCCGCCGCCGCAGCTCGAAATGAGTAATGTCATGCATAGTAATGTGGCGGTAAGTACAATTTTCCCTAATGTATCTGTGATCATTTTCTTGTCCCAAACATACTTTTCATAAATTTAACAACGACCGATTGTTCGCCTGTGTGCCATCAGTTTTGTTATGAGATTAGGTGTGCTGAATATTCAGCAGGCAGCCTGGTGGATCACATTTTCCGTTCTAAGCGAGAGGCCATACTTGCAAGCGGCAGAGAGGAACTAAAGAAAAAACAGCACAAATCTCCAGTTTTCTGGTTATATAATGAAACAACCGTGGGCTATATCCGGAGACGAATTTGCGTGTTGCAGAGAGAGAAAATATTTCAGATGGGGCTATGGAATGACATAGAGATGATGCACATCGATACAGTCGTCGGGGCGCATGAAGTACCACTAACAGCTTTTATTCAGCGGGTATTTGTCGGGATCACCTTATTGCTAGTGAGCGCGCTGCTTAGCATCGCAGCCGCTGGTGAAATTGACATATTACCCACCTCGTTCGAGAGCGAAATACATGGCACAACCCGCATTGTATTGCGTGGCAGTCGCAAGGCTCCCGTGTTTTTCATGCCGGTGGACACAGTGCGGCGATGCGCAAACGTGATCTGTCGTGTAGCGTGATTCAATCCAGCCTGAACGGCACATTACAACGACTGCCAAAACCCGCGCTGCTCGAGCAGCGCTTGCTGATGACGGGCATGTTACGCTATCGGGCAGACGCCCCCAGCATCTCTTGATTCGTTAACGGACAGCAACTATCCGCTGCCACGGAAGCTGACTATCGCGCACTGGAGGTAGCATATAGGCAAAGGTGATGCCAGGGGGCGCCTTTACTGCTGAACCTGGACGGCCTTATCGCAATACGCCTGCTGACGCAGTTTGGAACCGCATACAACCCTAACGGCCAATCGTCCTGATACGATTTTTATAGGATGGCGTGCCGAGAAACTTCGGCTTTTTGGCCTTGGCGGCTGCCTTTGCCGCTTCCTCCGCGCGAATCTCCGACGCTGGCACCATTTCGAAGGAGCGCTTAAACGGCGGCCTGCCGCTAAAGTCCGTCGTCATGCGTTTGACGCAGTCGTCGGTGCATGAGCTGTATGCCATCGCGGGGAAAACAGGTGCTGCGGCAAAGGCGGCGATTAGCATGATTACTTTCTTCATCAATTGCACTCATAGTGTCGGATTTAGTTATGCTGCCTGCTACAGCCCTGCGCACTCTCGAGCGCATCATTAAGGTGCTTCAGAAGTAATTATGCCTGATTGAAACGCGATAAATGCTCTATTTTAGTGCGCTTTTACCGAGCTAACGTGAAGGAAACATCGAAATAAAGCCTATTTTTGTGCCAAATATCTTCCCGAGAGATGCAATGCACCTTTATGGTGCTAAATTGCGGTGCATCTGCCGAAGTGAGCAGTCCCCTGCAGCGGAGATTAGGTGCAAGCACAGTAAGACAAGAGATGCTGCAATCAGATATCCACCCACTGACCGATATCTGACCCCGTTGAAGCAAACCGATTCAAGCGGGAACGCTTTCTTCAGAAACACTCTACGATTTGCTTGCAAATGCTGCTGATCTAACCCTTCTGTCTAGTGGTTTGCTGTAGTATTTTTTGAGCTCCGAGGCGATGTTGGCTTGATAACAGACGAACCATTCTGCGTCATGGTGATGACTATACATGCGGTGATATAGTCTCAACGAGGCTGCTCAGGAGGCTCTCACAACTGACGATCAAACAGATTTCGCAAATTGTGTGGTCGCCTTATAGCGAGATAGCGAGATAGCGAGAGAAGTTTTTGTGGCTGACACTTTTCATGGATTGCCGATGAGTGACACAGGAGCAATTCAGCTACGACACCACCAGCGCCCCCCCCAATGGAGAAGACTATGGTGGCAGAGACTAGCAAGCCCATAAAACCAAGGACCGCCCGCCCCGTGATTGTGCACTGTCATCTTTTCAAAAATGCAGGCACCACGCTGGACTGGAGTCTGCGGCGACAGTTTGGTACCGCGTTCGTCGACCACCGCGACGACGACGATATGCAACGCGGTGCAGACTATCTGAAACCGTATCTGGAGAGTCACCACCAGCTGTCCGCCCTTTCAAGCCATCATGTGCGATTCCCGCTGCCGATCTCCGAGAAGCTAGAGCTGCTGCCTGTTATTTCTCTGCGGCACCCAATTGACCGTGCACGCTCTGTCTATGAGTTCGAACGGCGTCAGGACTCGCAGTCCCCGGGCGCTATTCACGCGAAGAAGTTATCATTTGCCGACTATGTTAGCTGGAGGATGCAGCCAGATGTGGCACCAGCGATTCGCAATTTCCATTGCAGCTTCTGTACCAGCAGTTTTGACAGCGTGATTGGCGAGCAGTCCTATCTGGACAGTGTCGCAATGCTGATGAAAACGCCTCTACTGGTGATCGTGGAGCGTTACGACGAAAGTATGGTGGTACTGGAAAGTCGTCTCAGTCATTACTTTCCCGGCGTTGATCTCTCTTACGTTCGCCAGAATGAAACGTCTGGCCGTGAGATCAATCTGGTGGAGCGTATCCAGCGAGTGCTCGGCGATCTGGGACCAGAGCTGACCGCTGAATTTCGGGAAAAAAATCACTGGGATATGCAACTGTATGAGACTGCATTGGCTATTCTGGATGAGCGACTGGAATCACTCAACAATGTTGGGAATCTCCTGAATGACATGGAGTCGCGGTGCCGCTTATTATCGGCAGCCATCACATCCAGCTATGCGCACGACCCCCGCGGATCTCGGGTGGTTTAACGCTCCCCACCGCTGTTTTTCTTCCGCACTGCTCCCGCGCTTAAAAAGTACTGCCACACTGCAGCAAAATTGTTATACTCTTTTTTACTAATAAATCTAATATCGAGTTTACTATGCCAAGATCACACTCTAATTGGGTCCCGTTCAGAGTTGTCGCTGTAGTGCTCACATGCACCCTGCTTTGGGGCTGCGGCAGCAGCGGCGGCAACAATAATAACAATAGCGCCGCGATAGATTCAGCAGGCCCCTTAGATCCGGTAGATCCGGTAGATCCGGTAGATCCGGTAGATCCGGTAGATCCGGTAGATCCGGTAGATCCGGTAGATCCGGTAGATCCGGTAGATCCGGTAGATCCGGTAGATCCGGTAGATCCG
>Ga0222659_1000375_pt1 | contig 28143 bp, 18 predicted proteins | sample AntAcemetagen547_FD_179850 | JGI IMG/M metagenome (GOLD analysis project Ga0222659, IMG submission 179850) | Saline water microbial communities from Ace Lake, Antarctica - #547 | ecosystem: Environmental > Aquatic > Non-marine Saline and Alkaline > Saline | place: Antarctica: Ace Lake...
CATGGATTCCAAAGAAAGAAGTCGGCGATGAGGAAAGTTTCTGCTGCGGCAATCTATTGCTAGGAATTTGCTTTTTGCGGGAGGCTCCTGAAAAAGCCGTTGGGCTAGACCGGCCTGCCGGTAGAAGCCTTGGCGAAGACTGGAGGGCGGGGAAAAGGGGGTTGATTTTGGCGGTGTTGATCATGCCGCGGGTTTCGTCCGTTAGGTTGCAGTGCAGCGAGACGACGTCGGCTCCGGTGAGCACTTCGTCCATGGAGGCGCAGCGCGTGATGTCGTGTTTGGCTGCGAATTCGCCGTCCCAGTAGGGATCGAAGGCGATGACTTTCATGTCGAAGGCGCGGGCGCGGATGGCGACTTCCTTGCCGATACGGCCGAGGCCGATGATGCCCATGGTTTTTTCATAGATCTCGTGGCCGGTGAGGCGAAGCCATTCGCCGTTGCGGGCGGCGGCGGCGGTGGTGACGATGTGCTTTGTAAGGCCGATGAGCAGGCCGAAGGTGTGCTCGGCGACGGTCATGTGGTTGACACCCGGTGTGAAAAGCACGGGGATTTTGAACTCCTTGGTGGCTGGTATGTCGATCTTGTCGAGGCCGATGCCGTATTTTGAGATGACTTTAAGGCGGGGAAGCGATTTTTCCAGCACGGCACGGGTGATCGCGTCGTCGCCGCAGAGGAAGGCGTCGAAGTCGCCGGCGAGTTCGAGCATGCGCGCTTCGGTGAGCGGGCCGCGTTCGCGGGTGATGTCCCAGCCCTGGGCTTCCATTAGTTCGTGGTGCGGGCCGGGGGTGTCTTGGTAGGAGCAGGTGGTGAGGAGGATTTTCATAAAACTCTAAACTTTAAATTCTAAACCCGAAGGAGGAGGGCAGATTAAAGATGAGGCGGGGCGCTTGGGGAAGGGGAAAGTGGCTAGTGCCGAGTGATCGGGGTCAGGGTTTTGAGGGAAGTCGGATGAGATCAGTTTGTGTCTTCATGTCGCTTCGCTCCATTGTGGGAAGACTGGGTTTGGGGGGAAGAGTTTCGGTGGAGGGCTGATCACTCGGCACTTTTTAACGTTTCCGCTTTCAAGTAATTCAGCTTTTCAGCATTTATACGTCCGTCTCTGGCTCTTAAAAACAGCGTTAGACCATAGGCTTAGGCTGCTTGGGAAACGACACTTACTCGGTGCGGCTGACTTTGAGGCGGATGAAGCGTTTCTCTTTCGAGGCCATGTCTACGGTATCGCTGACATCAACGTCGATCTCGGAACCTTCTCCCGATTCAGTGATGACGCCGGGACCGGTGCTTGCTGCGCCATTGATGCTGGTGGCGAGGGTATCCCAAGTGCCGGTGAGGCTGTTGTTTGCCTCGACGGTGTAGATCAGTTCGGTCTTCTCCGGGTCACGGGTGAAGGACAGGCCCAGGCGCTTTTTGCCGAGGACTTCGTTCTGCCGGAGCATGTCGGGTGCTCTTTGGTCCGGAGTGATTCCCAGTGCGTATTTTATAAGGTTCGGCGTTCCGTCTCCGGATGGAGATGCGAGGTCGGCGGCAATTCCTGAGTTGGCCTCGAATCCAAAGTTTTTCAGGCGCCAGTCATCTAGCTTGGATAGAGTGGTGAGGGAGGTCGATGGGCCCATGTATTTGCGGCCTCGCGGATCGACTGCGGTGATGCGGTAGTGATAGGTTGTGCCGGGAAGCAGTTCGGCAACATCCGCGCTGACTCCGGCCGAAACGGTTCCGGAAAGAAGAGCTTGAGCAGGTGGGGCGAAGGATCCGAAGGCAGGGGTAAGGCCGTACTCGAAGGTGGGTGAGAGGAGATTGTCTTTCGCGTTAACCTCCGCTCGGAATGTTGCTGCTTCTCCTGAAACGCCGGTTGCTTGTTTTACCAAAAGTTCAGGTGCGGGAAGGGTGCGGAAGGTGAATGTGGCACTGTTGGTAGTGCCTTGGTTGTTCGTCGCGACACAGCGGTAGTGATATACGGTGTCGGGGATGAGGTCTTCGAGATCGACGTTGACGTTTCTATAATAGTAGTCGTTCACCACGGTTTGGGGGAAAGCGACGCTTTGGCCAAATTGCGGAGTGGTGCCGTATTCAAAGATGATGTCCGCCGGCGCGCCGACCCTGTCTATCCAGACGGTGGCGGCATCCGCAGTGACACCATAGGAATTTAGGATTTCACCGACAAATGGAGGCTCGGGAACTGGAGCAGTGGTGAAGGTCATATCCTCGCTGTAGACGATGTCCGAGCCGTGTGTGGAGACGAGGCGGTAATGGTAGGTGCGGGATGGAAACAGGCCGGTGATAGTGGTGCTGTAGGAATTGCCGTTTCTGGGAGCGCTCTTTGTATTGCCATAATTGGTGTCATCACCCCATTCGAAGCTAACGTTCGGCGTACCTGCTTGCGATTGTATGCTGCCGATGAGGCTGGCGTTGTAGAGGCCGATGTTGAATGCGGTGATTCCGTAAGGAACTGGCATCTCCCTTGTGGTCAGTGAGATGATCTGGCTTTCGGCTGTGCCGTGGGCGCTGATGGCATTGATGCGGAAAAAGTAGGTCGTGCCAGGTGTCAGGCCGGTAACGGTTTTTTGGTAGTTGGCTCTTGTGTTCGCTGCTACCGAGGATGTGAAAACAACCGTGTTGGCGAATGCGCCGGTCGTGCCGTATTCGAGAACGAAGTCCGTCACAGAGGAGCCTGAATCGCAAATAGCGGAAATCAAAACCGAAGATGTGCCTTGGACACCGCCGTAGGGTGTGTTGCCGAACGATGGCGGAACGGGTGTTTGGGGGAGCGTGGTGAAGGTTCTGTCCTCTCCGTAGAAGTAGGTCTGGGCACCTGCGTAACTGATGCGGAACCGGTAGTGATAGGTTGTGCCCGGGAGAAGATTCTGGGGATTCGCCACGGCTTCCTTTGGATCGCCGAGTTGGGTAGCTATGATTCCTGCGGAGATGCTCGATCCGTAGCTATCGGTCAGTCCGTATTGGAAAGTAGGGGTGACGGGAGACCCTGGGTCGGCGAACAAACCACGGAGACGGGCGGTGTATTCACCGATTTCTTCTGCGGGGAGCGTTTCCGGGACTATGGTGGGAAGCGTGCGGATGGTGACCGTTCCGCTGTAGCCGGAACCTTGGGCATTGGTCGCTTTTGCTCTGATATAATAGGTGCTGCCCGGTGAAAGACCGCTCAAGTTGACTGCCGAACTCGCATAGCCGATTGATGGTGGATAGAAGGGAGCAGGATAAGCAGCCGAATTTCCGAAGCTTTCGGTGAGGCCATACTCGTAGGTCAAGTTGGTTGCCGTGGCACCGGGCATGATATGCCCGCCCGTTGGGGCAGTGAGGCGCAAGGTGACTGAGGAAGAGGTGAGCGATGTTGGGTTGACGGTGCCGAGGACCACTGGCGGAGAGGATGGCGCACCGGTTGTGAACGAGACTGTATTGCTCTCGTAATTGTTCAAGCCATCAGAAGCCGTGAGTTCACAGGAATATGTGAGTCCCGTTTTCAGAAGATAGTAAGCGTCGAATGAAATGGGGTTTGAGACACTTCCCTGGACGACGATGGCGCTTGAAGTGACAGTGGGGTTGCCAACGCCATTGGGAACCAATTGGAATCTGATGCTCAGATTCCTGCCTCCTGGATTAACCGAGCCGTTCAGGAGTGCGGAAATATCGGAAATGTTCTGGACGGCACCCAATGTGAGTATCGGCGTGGCGAAGGTCGTGAAGGTGAAATCATTGGAGTAAGTCGTGCCTTGGGCGTTGATCGCCCTTGCACGGGCATGATAGGTGGTGCCCGGAGTGAGTCCGGTCAAGGTCGTGCTTGCGGGGTAGGTTTGGTTCATGCTGACGCTGCCCACACTTGCCGATGAGCCGTAGGCCGCAGTGATTCCGTATTCGATGACGATAGTGCTGTTAGAACTACCGGATTTCACGCTGCCGAAACTAACAGCAGCTTTGTTATGGGAAGCGCTGACCGTGTAATTGTTGGTGAGGAAGGACGGTCGGGTTGCGGCTGGAAGCGTGCGGAAGCTGACCTCCTCGCTCTGGTAGCTATTGAAGGTTTCAATTCTAAAACTGTATTCGGTATCAGGAAGAAGACCTGTCAGGGAAGCGGAGTAGTTTTTGGCACCGGTGTTAGGATCGGTTGAGGGGGCCGAGGCGCTGATCGCGTTATAATAGAGGGGATTTGTTCCCTTTACGCCGTATGCGAATCTGGGGCTGATGCCCGGGTTGCCATTGAATAGCACCCGGCCATTCAAAGTTGCCGACAGATCTGTCACGTTGGTCGCGGGCAAAGCGGTGAAGACGGGCAGAGGCAATGTCCTGAAACTGAAGTCATCGGAGTATGCGCTGCCATGTTGGTTCGTGGCTTTTATCCGGACATGGTAAAGGGTGTCTGGCAGCAGCCCGCTGATGCTGCCTTGGGAGAGAACGAACGAACCCGGATTGAAAGGTGCGCCTCCGAAAGCCGAGCTGCCGTAATTTGTAGTGGTGCCGTATTCGAAGGTGACGGCGGTCAACGCGTCGCCGGGGTGAACGCTGGTGAACGTGAGTGAAGCGGAATTCGAGGTGATGGAATTGATCCCCATTTCAGGATTGTAAACCGAGGGCGTGGAAGGAGCCGCAGGTGTGGTGAAGCTGAGGGTCTGTCCGGTGATAAGTCCGGACCCAGGGTCCACTCCTTGAAGACGGTAGAAATAGGTTGTATTCGGATTTAGGGAAACGGGTTGGGATGTGGTGGATATGGTTTGAAATCCGGTTGCGGAGGAAGGCGAGGCGAGCGAGGAATTTGATAGGCCCGGACTCTCACTCCAACGGAATGAGAGGTTTAACGGGATGCCACCGGGATTGGCTGTTCCGTTCAAGACGGCTCTGAAGGGGGTGAGCTCGCTTACCAAGCCGGTTGTGACCCCGGACGATGTCGAGAAGGTGTGATTATTGCCATAGACCGTTCCTTGTGAGTTGGTGGCTTTGGCGCGTATGTGGTAAATTGTAAGTGGGAGAAGTCCGTCGATGGTTCCGGTGGCGTTGAGTAACTTGGCCCCTGCGGCGATCGTTTGCGGAAGAGTGAATTCCTGTCCGTAGGCGATCGATGTGCCGTATTCGAACGAGATTGTTGCCTGGGAACCTCCGGCATGTGCTTCGGGAATGCGGAGACTGACGCCGGTGGTAGAAAGGCCGAAAACGATAAGATTTCCCGACAAGGTCGGCAACGAGGAGGGTGGTCCCGTGGTGAAGGTCATATCGTCGCCGAGGATACTGCCGAAAGCGATGCGATAATGGTAGGTTGTGTCCGGCTGGAGTCCTTCTAAGGTTGCCGAGAAAGGCACGGTCGCAGTTCCGCCAATATAAGATCCGGGAGGGTAGATTAGGTTCCCATATTCGGTTGTTGCTCCCCACTCGAGGCGCACACTTGTGGTCAGGCCGTTCGGAGTGACCTCGCCGCCGATGAGCGCCGAGATATCCGTCACCGATGTGGCGGTGGTGGTGGTGACGACTGGTGCGGCCGATGTCGTAAACACCGAGTCCGGAGTTGTGGCGGTCCCGTAGATGCTAGTGGCGGTGATGCGGAAATGATATTCAGTGGCGGGCTGCAACCCTGTGATGCTGGAAGAGCGCGAAGTCGCTACGTTGCTGGCGGAAACCGTCAGCGAGGTCGAACTTCCATATTGATCAGTGGGGCCGTATTCGAAAAGTAGAGTGGTCACGGCGTCGCCGGGAATGAGGCTACCGGTGAGGAGCCACGCGCTGGACATCGAGATATACTGGGTTCCTGTGCTGCCTGTGAAATATGGCGCTGCGCCCGGCGGAAGGGTGGAGAATTCAAGGTCGGCGCTGTAGGCGGTTCCTTGTGCGTTTGTAATCTTAACCCTCGCGTGATAGGTGCTATTAGGGCTGAGTCCTGTGAGGGTTATCTCCGGTGAACCCGCGGCACTGATAGCAAAGATCCCGGGGTGGACGACTTGCATGCCGTAGCTATCAGTTGTTCCATATTCAAATGTAACGGTGCTTTCCGAGCTTCCAGCGTGGAAGCTCTCAAGAAAAAGCCGGGCTGTTGTCTCGGTTTGGCCGGAGGCGAGGAGAGAACCCCCGATCGTGGGGGGAGTAGCGGGCGGTCCGGTCTGGAAAGTGAGGATTTCACCCGCGTAGGTGGTAGGGAATGTGAAAACATCGGGCCTCGCCCTCATCTGGTAGTGGTAAGTCGTATTAGGAAGCAGCCCGCTGACAGTCGCCGTTACGTTCCGGTTTGAAAGGTCGGTGCCATCAAACGTCACGCCATCGACCCATGGCGGCGTGATCTGGCCCGCCACGAATGGCATCGAGGGATCCAGGCCGTATGCGATTTCAAGATTATAGACCCACTTGTCCGGAGTGATGCCGCCTACGAGTGTTGCCGAGGAATCAGTGACGGAGATCGCAGGGCGGGTTGTCACCACGGGTGCTTTGAGCGTGGTGAAGCTGAACGTATCCGTATAGAACGTTCCGATGGAATTGCTTGCACGGCCTCTCCAATAGTATTTGGTATCGGGCTGAAGGTCCCGAAGTGTCGCACCGACCAACTGATACTGATACATATAATCCGGGCCGGCTGCTTCGACGGACTGTCCGAACTGCACAGTGGGCCCGTATTCGAATTCCAAAGTGGCGGGTAAAGCACCTGAAAAGAAGAATGTTTCAAGCTTGGCTTTGTCAGACGAAATTTCCGGGCGGAACATATCGAACGACCCGACCTGCCAGAGGGCGACCCGAGGGTCGCTCATCTGCGGCGGCGTCGAGGGAGCGTTACTGGTGAACGTCCTGTCCTCGCCATAGTAGTAGTTTACCCCATCGAAGACGAAGGCCCGGTAGTGGTAAGTTGTGTTCGGCTCGGTGCCGATCCGGAAGAATTCGCTGGAGATACCGGTTGTGGAGGTCCCGGTTAAAAAGCGTTCAGTTTCTCCATAGTCAGTCGTTGTTCCCCATTCCATTCCGGGATAGATAATGCCTCCCGCATTGTCGTAAGTGCCGGTCAGTTCAGCACTGATATCACCGAGATTCTCGACGGGGCCGGTGGTGGCGGTAGGTGCCCGGGATGTCTGGAAAGACAAAGTTCCGGAGAGTGCGGCACCTGTCGAGTTGGTGGCGCGGAAACGGAAATAGTAGAGCGTTTCGGGAGCCAGGCCTGTCAGCGTGATTTCCCGGTTCCTGACGGTGGTAAAAGACGGGAATGAATTGGGCTCATCTACTGAAAGTCCGAATTGGAGATCGGGACCATAGTCTGCCACCAACCGCGCAGCCGACGTCCCCGTGAAGAACTCCGGCATTGCCACTGTGGTGCTGGATGTGTTAACGCTTACGATGACGGGGTCGACGTTGAAGGATGGTGCTTCGCCTGCCGCGTTTGTGGTGAACGTCCGGTCCGGTCCGAATTCGATGGCGCGACTGGCGTTTTGTGAAGTTTTGACCCGGAAGTGATAGGTGGTTTCCGGTCGCAAGCCGGTGATGTTGGCCGCATGTGTCGTCGCTCCCGTGGTGGCACTCGAGACAGGAGGATTCGATAAAGCGTCTTTCCCGTATTCTTCGGTTTCTCCGTATTCGAATGAGACGAAGGCGCTGCGCCCACCGTTGACATTGACATTGCCGTGCAATGTCGCGAAGTCGGGACCGATAGCGGTGGCGGGATTTGTTGTCAGCGTGGGAGGGGCAGACGTGGTGAGTGTCTTGGTTTCACTGAATGATGTTCCGGCAGAGTTAGTGACCATCCATTGGTAGTAATAGGTTGTGGAGGGTGCCAGTCCCTTTATTTCAATCGTTTCATCCTTGGTGGTGTTGGTTACTTGGAGTTCGTCGATACTGCTCTGTTTATCCAACGGTGTAGCCGTCCCGTAGCGGAGGAAGATCTTGGTCGGTGAGCTTCCGGAGAATATACGAGCATTCAATGCCGCTTCTTTGTGGGAGAAGGGATACGGAAGCCCTAGATCATAGGAGAAGGCGGTCGGCAGAGTCCCGCCCGCTTCCTCCGGGATGGTGGTGAAGGAAAGGGTGTTTCCGTGATATACCTCGTTCAGATTATTTCCGTTCCGAGCGCTGAAACGGAAGTGATAGGTGGTTCCAGGGAGGAGATTGAGTTTGGGAGAATACAGGGTCTGCGTATCGTTGCCTACGGTTGGGCCCTCAATGTAGTAGCGGTCTTCGGGAGGAACGGCGGAGAGTTCGAGGGCCGTGGTTTTACCGATCTGGAATTCGATAAGCCACAGGCCGACGGAGTTCACATTGATCGTTCCAGAGAGCTTCGCAGAAATATCGCTGACCTCGGTTGCGGGTGCCGAAGTAACTGTCGGCGAAGCGAATGCGCAGGGAGCGCAGAAGATCAATGAGACTAGAAAAGATAGGGTGAGGGTTCTCATTAGGTCTTTTAACGGGAATGTGAGGATTTTCAAAATCCAGCCAAAAGGGGGCCTTGATAGCCTATGGGGTGAATCTCCGGTGAATTCATACTGAAGCTTGGATGCTGGGGCAAGGATAGAGTGTGGGGCTGGGCGAGCTAGTAAATGAGATTTCTGGGGTAAGATTTGAGCTGTTGAAAGCGAGGGGATTATGTGTTTTTGGGGTTTGAAATTTGTGAATTGAAGGTTGAATGGGCGGGTGATCGGAAACTTGTTGGACATGGCGTTGGAGAAGAGGGAAGGAATTCTTGCCGGAGGGGAGACAAATGCGGTGCGGTTGGTGGATGGTGCGGGCGACGGGGTGCCGGGGTTTTCGCTGGAGGAATATGCGGGGCGTTGGATGGCAATGACGCCGGGCGGGGAGATTGGGGTGGGGGTGAAGGATTGGCTGAAAGCCAGTGGGAAGAGCGTTTACTGGAAACGGCTGGATCAGCACCAGAAGGAGTCGCCGATGCATCTTTACGGGCCGGAGGCTGTGCCAACCCAAGATGGGTTGGAAACGGACTGGGGCAGGATGCCCGAGCCACGGTCGTTTCTGATCCGGGAGAACGGGTTGGAGTTCGAGGTATCGTTCGAGAGCGGTTACTCGCAGGGGATTTTCCTGGATCAGCGGCTGAACCGGGCGGGGGTGATGCGGCGGATGGCGGGCGGGGGGAAATTGCTCAACTTGTTTTCCTACACGGGTGGATTCTCGGTGGCGGCTGCGAAGGCAGGGGCGAAGACGACGACGCTGGACCTTTCTGCTCCGTATCTGGAATGGGCGAAAAGGAATTTCCGCCACAACGGGATGGACGATGCGGAGCATTATTTCTGCAAGGGTGATGCGTTCCATTGGCTCAAGCGCTTTGCGAAGCAGGGGCGGAAGTTCGATGGGATCGTGATCGATCCGCCGACGTTTTCGCGGGATGCGAATGGCAAGGTGTTCCGGGTCGAAAAGGATTTCAGGGAGCTGGCGGGGCTGGCGTCCAAAGTGCTGGCGAAAGATGGGTGGATGCTTTGTTGCACGAACTATCGGGGGATCTTGGAGAATGATTTCATGAAGATGATTGCGATGCCGAAGATGGAGGTGGTGGGGATGCCGGAGGATTATTGCTAGGAATTTGCTTTTTGCGGGAGGCTCCTGAAAAAGCCGTTGGGCTAGACCGGCCTGCCGGTAGAAGCCTTGGCGAAGACTGGAGGGCGGGGAAAAGGGGGTTGATGCCGAAGATGGAGGTGGTGGGGATGCCGGAGGATTATTGCTAGGAATTTGCTTTTTGCGGGAGGCTCCTGAACAGCCGTTGGGCTAGACCGGCCTGCCGGTAGAAGCCTTGGCGAAGACTGGAGGGCGGGGAAAAGGGGGTTGCGGGGGAAAAGGGGAGATTGGGTAAAGCTGAAACGCTGAAAACTGAAACGCTGAAATGAAGACTGCTAGGAATTTGCTTTTGGCGGGAGGCTCCTGAACAGCCGTTGGGCTAGACCGGAGGGCGGGGAAAAGGGGGTTGATGCTGGCGCGTGACGGGCCGCAGAGGGGAAACTGGCAGTGTCCGTTGGAGAAGACCACGCCGCGCTTGGCGAGGCGATCCATGTTCGGTGTTTTCGCGTCCGGATAGCGTCCGGCGAAGGTGGGGAAGTCGTTGAGGTCGTCCACCGCGATGAAGAGGACGTTGGGTTTTTCCGTGGCGGCCTGCGCCGAGACCACGGGAAACGCGGACGCTGCGGCAAAGAGGAGGAGGAGGGAGATGCTTGCGATTGTTTTCATGGGATAAGGGGAGACGGCTGAATGTCAGTGTGGGGCGGGGAAGAACTCATCGTAAAAGGGAAGATGATTTGAACAGAAGGAAACGGAGGAAACAGAGGATGAATGAGTTACGGGAATCGTGATACTCACCCCGCAGGTGATTTGGGATACGCTACCTGGATTCATTAAAGTCCTTGATTCTCAGTGATCTCCGTTGCCTCCTGTTAGGATGGCGGCGATTGGAATGGTCGTGTTCATGGTTGTTTTACTTTATAAGCTTGGGAGTCGCGGTTCAGCGGAGGACGTTGGAGCGTTTGGCCCAAGCGCGCCAGAGGGTCTTGAGTTCATTGAGGCGGTCGGGTTCATCGGCGGCTATGTCGTTGGTCTCGGTGGGATCGGCGGATAGATCGAAAAGCCGCCATGGATGTTTGTCGGACTGGACGGCTTTCCGGTTTCCGCTGCGGACGGCCTTGTTGCCCATGTGTTCCCAGAAGAGGACGCGGGGCGGGGTTTCCGCATTGGCGGCGAACAGGGGGGCGAGGTTGCGACCTTCCATGGGTTTTACGGGCTGGCCGCGGAAGGTTTCCGGGTAGGTGGCGGCGGTGATGCCGACGAGTGTGGGCATGATGTCGATGATGTGCGCGGGCTGGCGGCGGAGTTCGCCTTTGGCGGCGATTCCGGCGGGCCAGTGGGCGATGAAGGGGGTGGCGGTGCCGCCCTGGAAGGTGGACATCTTGAAGTATCGGAAAGGCGTGTTGGAAGCATTCGCCCATTCGAGGCCGGCGCTGGCGTAGGAGAGTCCGGTGCCGATGGGCGCGCCTTCTTTGCCCCTGTTGAAGCCGCCGGGGCCGCCCTCGGCGGAGCAGCCGTTGTCGGAGAGGAAAAGGATCAGGGTGTTCTCGAACTGGCCGAGCTCCTTGAGTTTCGCGATGAGCTTGCCCGTGTTGCGGTCGATGGCATCCACCTGCGCGGCATAGATTTCCATGCGGTGGGCGAGATCGGCGCGTTTCGCATCGGTCAGCGAGTCCCACGGCTTGGTCTTTCGGTTGCTCTCGCTGAGGGTGGCGGCGGCCGTGAAAATCCCGAGTTCCCGCTGTTTCGCGAAGCGGCGTTCCCGCTCCACATCCCAGCCGTGGTCGAAGCGGCCCTTGTATTTCGCGATCTCTTCCGGCAGGGCCTGCAGCGGCCAGTGTGGAGCGATATGGGCGAGGTAGAGGAAGAAGGGTTTTTTCGTTTCCGTGACGGCCTCGGTGACGAAGCCGATCGCGTGGTCGGTGAAGTCGTCGGTGACGTAAAGGTCGTCCGGGGGGGCGATCTTCTCACTGCCTGAGAAGATTTCCCGATTCCTGGCGAGCATGCCATCCTTGAAGTAGAAGCCGCCGCCACTGGGAGGGCCCCAGAAGCGGTCGAAACCACGGTCGGTAGGGAGCTGTCCCTTCTGATCGCCAACATGCCATTTGCCGGTCATGAGGGTGGCGTAGCCATTGTCTTTGAGGACTTCGGCGAGGGTTGTGCAGCTTTCGTTGAGGTGGCCGCGATAGCCGGGCTTGTTTTCGTCCTCTGACATGAAACCAACCCCCGCCTGGTGGGGATAGAGGCCGGTGAGCAGGGAAGCGCGGGTCGGACAACAGCGGGAGGCATTGTGGAAATCGGTGAAACGCAGGCCGTTGGCGGCGAGGGAGTCGAGGTGCGGGGTGTCGATCGCCGAGCCGTAGCAACCGATGTCGGAGTAACCCATGTCATCGGCGAGAATGATGACGATGTTGGGTTTCCTCGCGGACGATTCGTCGGCAACGGCGATGGGGGAGGCCATCAGCGCCGCCGCGATGAGGATGCGGGTGGTTCGGGTCATGATATATATATTCAGGTATCGGTTCTTTATATATTTGTCCGGGTTCCGGAAATCCTATGGTATGAACGAGCGGTAGCCCTTGCCGCCTTCGTCGGCGGACAGCTCGTATTTTCCGAAGGAGATGTTTTCGCCTTCTCCGATGTAGAGGACAAGTTCGTTGCCGGCGTCGCTCTTGATTGTCCGCGCGATGGCGAAGCGGCCGGTGAACTCGAGGCCGAGGTCGGTATTCCGGTAGGTGGCGTCGGGCTTGTCCTGCGCGATGATCCAATCGGAGATGGTATTGCCGTTCACGACCGACACCACTTTGGCACCGACGATTTTTTCACCATCCATGAGGTTTTCGACGCTTTGCACGGTGGGCTGGTCGTTGGTGGAGGGTTCGAAGACCACGATGAACGGCCGATCCCAGGCTTCGCCGGGCTGGCGGATCGAGAGGACTCGGGAGGGTCGCTTGTCGTAGGGTTTCACCGCCTCGTAAACTTCAGGCGCGGTGGCGGTGGTGTATTCGCGCTCGACTCCGCCGGGCATGGCCACATGCATGTGGCGTTTTTTTCCGCTGGTCAGATCGAAGCGACCGGCCACGGGATCGGTGATTCCCTTGGAATAGGCCACATCCGAGAAGAAGTGCCAGCCGGGGAAGAGCAGCGGGTAGTCTTTGCCCGATGGCGGGGTGAACGGCTTGGACTGGTAGCGTTCCCAGTCGGTGTAGGTGAATTTCTCGAATGTCCTTTCGACCTGTTTGTCAGGGGTCAGGGGCAAGGCCGTGCCGTTGCCGGAGGTCAAGGTCATGGCATCGCCGATGTTGCGGTAAATATAATCGTGGAATTTATTTTCACCTTTCGAGCGCGAGCGGAACAGATCGAAGTAGTAGCCTGTGGTGTCGCTGGTTCGGACGATGCTGACGGTGCGCTGTTGCACGGCCTTGTTGACCGTGTCGTCGAGCTGCTGGCAGGAAAAGGTGAATTCCTTCGAGGCCGCCGGGGTGAACGGCATCGGTTCCATGGACTGCAGTTTCACGGTGTCCATCCACATCTGGTTGTAGCCCTTCCAGCCCTTTTTAGCTCCGGTGGATTCGCCGTTGACCACGACGGTGTTGTGGCCGGCGTAGTTGCGGAAAAAGGTGATGAAGCGGAAGGTGTTCCGACCGGCGACTCCGGGCAATTTCACGTTCGGATCGCCGCTGCCGCCGACCCCGCTCATCACGTTGCCTGCGCCGTAGAGTTCGAGGTCGAGGCCGGAAAGCTGGGCGTGGACGTAGTTCGCACCGGCGGTGTAATACATCAGTCCGTGTTGTTTCGGATCGGTGCAGTGCAGATTGTTCTGCATGGCGAGTCCGGCGTAGGGGAGATGGAGCGCCTGGGTGGTGATGGGAGCGGGTTCGAATCCCTCCAGCGGATCCATGGTCCAGAGATTGTTGGGTTTGTAGCCGTAGGTCACACGGTCGGCCTTGAGTTTCCCGAAGACCCGTTGTGCGGCGCTTTCAAAACCGGCGCGGTTGATGGCGCGATTGAAAGTATCGCCGGTCCGCAGTTTTTCACCGCCCGTGCGATGGGAGTCTCCGAAGCAGAGCGTTTCCGACCCGTTGGGATAAACATAAAAGCTGCGTTGGATCAGTCCGCCGAGCGCCTCTTCGAAGCCATCGAAGATTTTGTATTCCGGGTAAAGCCGGTCGATGACTTCCATGTAGCCGGGGACGCTGTTGCCGACGCCGCTGTAGCTGGACGATTCCGGCCACACCCCATTGCCCCTGATCATGATGTTTTTCATGTTCAGCAGGCCGGTGTTCCTGCCGTTGTAAGTGTTCATGAGTTGATCGACATAGGCGTCGCGCCGTGTCTTGTCTTCGATGCACAGGGCGGAATACAGCAAGGAGTCGAAGATCATGATCTCGATGTTGCCGCCGCGTTCCGAGTGTTTCATCCCGTAATCGACGATCTTGGCGAACGCGAGCTGCGCCTTGGCGTGATCGAAAGGGATGCGTTTCCCGGATTCCGCGTCTAAGACCGTCGTTCCGTCTTTGATCAGAAACGGATGGGTGTAGTCGTAGGCGAGGGCGAGCTTGTCGTAAACGTCCCGGTAGTCCCGCTGCCTGCCGCCACTTCTGCCAGTGGAGACGATGGGATCCCTGCCCTCGACGCTCAGAAATTGGACATAGCCGTTGAGGCGGTCGGCGGCGAGCTGGGCGTAGTCCTCTTTGCCCGTCATGAAATAGAGGGTTCCGGCTGTTTCGGCGTCCCGCAGCCATCCGACATGGGAATGCACGCCGCTTTTGAGGAACGGCGGCGCGGCCGCCATGGCCTTCGCCGGATCCGCCTTGTGGGCCGCAACCTTGTCGGCCATTCCGTCCTGCAACCTCTGGTATAGCTCCGCCGCCCAGTCGTATTTTTCGACGAGTGCCAGCACCCGCGCCTTTTCCTCCTTGTTGGCCTCGATCATGGGGCGCTCGGCGGCAAGCAGCGGGTGGCCGCCCAGCGTCAGGGCGAGGGTGGCAATCGATATAATCCGTTTCATTTCCATAACTCTTTTCATTTGATATTCTTGTTCTTTTTGCCCGACTCCCGGTTCATCGGGCTTGGCCGGACTCGCGGATTTGGTTGAGCATCGTCCTCATTTCCGCGATGCGCCCGGGTTGTTCGGGCCACAGGTTGTTGCGTTGCGCGGGATCTTCGGAGAGGTTGTAAAGTTCGCCGGGGTGGGGGTTTTCCGGGTAGTTGAACTTTTCGTCGAACCAATCGGGCACCTTGCTGACGGCTCCCGAGGTATTGTCGATCATGAGCCAGTCGCCGTGACGGATGGCGTAGCGCTTTGCGGGGGTGTTGTGGATCAGGATGGAGCGCGGGCCGGGTTCGCCTTTGGTCCATGCCGGCAGGAAGTTGTAACTGTCTTCGGCGGCTCCTTCCGGCAGCTCGCTGCCGGTGAGTGCGGCGAGGGTGGCCATGATGTCGATCTGGCTGATCAAGCGGTCGTTGACCTGTCCGGGCGCGATCACTCCCGGCCAGCGGACGACGAAGGGCACGCGGTGGCCGCCCTCCCAGATGTCGCGCTTCACGCCGCGCAGCGGGCCGCTGCTTTTGTGGCCGTGGTTGCGGATGCGTTCGTAGGCGATGTCCTCGGGGCCGTTGTCGGCGGTGAAAATGACGAGGGTGTTGTCCGCGAGGCCGTTTTTCTCCAGGGCATCGAGCACCTGGCCGAGATGGTGGTCGAGCTGGAACATGTAGTCGCCGAACGGACCGGCTTTCGTTTTCCCCTGGAATTCCGGCAACGGCACCACGGGTGTGTGCGGCCCGGTCCAGGGCCAGTAGAGGAAAAACGGCTGCTCGGATTTGCTTTGCTCCGCGATCCATTCGGTCGCGCGTTCGGTCAGGCGCGGCATCGAGGCGCCAGCCCTTGGCCATGGCGCCGGGGCGGCAATCGTGGCCTTGCCCCCGCTCGCCGCCCTCATCGCCGGGTTGCGGCACGGGCATCGGGGAGAAGCTGACGCTGGGTGCGACCAGGATCCGGTCGTTTTCGATCCAGGTGTAAGGCGGGAAATTCGGCACGTCGTCGCCGAAATAGTAGTCGAATCCGCGCTCCAGCGGCCCGCCGGGGATGGGTTTCGACCAGTCATGGCCGTCGGGTGCGAGGCGGTTTTTGTCGGGGTTGCGGATGGCGTCCCAATCCCAGCCGAGGTGCCATTTGCCGATGCAGGCGGTGCGGTAGCCTTTTTCCCTGAGCATGTCGGGCATGGTGAAGCGATCCTTGTCGAACCACGGTTTGCCGTGGATGCCGACGATGCCGTGTCCCTGACGCCAGTGCCCCTGGGGGTCTCCACCGTATTCGCATCAAATACCCTGACAATGTTGGGATGCCCGATGCGCGAGAGCATAATAGCCTCACCCAAAGCATCCTCAATGTCTTCCAAGGTCATTCCCGCCGCCTTGAAAACCTTCATCGCCTGCCTGCCAAGGAATCGGTGTTTGACACGATAAACCTCGGCAAAGGCTCCTTCGCCCAGAAAGCGCTCGACCTCGTAGGTGTCGCGAATGTTCGTCCCCTCGGATAAAATCGCCTTGGCTTTCAAAATCTGATCCCGCCCATTTCCTGTAAGGGTTTGAAGGCATTCCTCTTCCGGTTGTTCCGGCCGAGATGTCGTGTCGTTTGTTGTTGTGGAGGGATAACCATCTAGCAGGCTCAGTTAGGTTCTACTATCACTACGAATCAAGACCGGAATCGTCAACCCTCCGGAGGGAAAAATCCGTGGAGCCCAGGAAACCATCGGACGCCAAGCTCTTGTAGCCAAGCCTGGAAAGACCGGTACGGAGCTTGCCCAGCCCAGCCTGAACCGACTTGTGGGCAGCCTGCTTGGAAATACCCATGTCTCCTCCGATTTCAGTGAAACTTTTCCCCAAGCGTAGGCCGGCTATGGCTTGACGCTCCCGGGGCGTAAGTAAACCCATGAGAGAACCCATCACCCTCGCGGACTCGCGACGACGAATGTCCGTTTCAGATTTCGAGCAGCCTTTCCCATTTTTAGAGCTGTTGCCGTCCTGATCCGACTGGGACGCACTGACAGGGTCGTCCAGTGAAGCGGGAAACATCTTTTGCATCCGCAATTGTTTCGCATAAAGCGAATTCAGTGCGTTCCTGATGGCGCGAGCCGCATAAGGGACAAACTCCCCTTTTTGGGGATCATAAGACTCCTTCGCACGCAACAAGGCCATTTGTCCTTCAGAGCGGATTTCGTCCAGTGCGCAGCCAGGAACATTCGCGTAGTCGAACGAGATCACATCTGCAAGAAACAGATACTCTTCGACTCCCTGAATTCCATCATTGTTCATGCGTTACCGGACCCTCCTTGTAGACGTTTCACAATTCCCGATAATCAAAATACGTGCGATCAAAAAATCAATGGATAGCAGGTTTTAGCGTAAATCTGGCCTTATTGATCTGCCGCCGAACGCATTTGGTTCATTCCGATAGCAAAAAAAACCGTTCCCGCCACGGATCTTACTCCGTGGCGGGTGGCTTCATGCGGCGATGGGTTCGGCTTTGTATTTCAGCTGGTCGGTGGTGCAGTCGGTGGCGGGGAATGCGTCTATGAGGTCTTGGTCTGACATCGCAGCTAATTTGGCATCGAACTCGTCCTTCAGTGAATCAAAAGACCGAGAACAAGACATCGCTCCCAACCGCCCCCCGCTGTCCAAAGTGGCAGCAGGGCTGGTAGGAGTCTCGGGGTGTAGCGGAGTGGTGTTCATGGGGTCGGTGGGAGGATTGAGGCGTTGTGGGGAGAAAAAGACCGCAGTTTCGGGCTTTGAAAAGAAATACGCAGCTTTGCGAAAAAAATGTTGACTCGTTACGCAGTCTTGCGTATCTTGCAGACATCAAGGGAATCAGGCCTCTCACAAACAGGCACAACAGAAACAAATGAAACTACGATTAACACTGACAGCAGGAATCCTTCTTTCAACCACAGCCGCACATTCAGCAACCATACTTGCCGATGACTTTACAGGAGTTAGTAAAGTAACAAACGTAGCGACCATTGCTTCTTATAACACTCAAAACGGAGTCACAGCAGCGCTGACATTCACTGCTAGAACCGGAACAGACGGCACTGGAGCGGCAGCGAATTATAAAGCGCGACCCAACGAGTTAGATCCGAATTCTCGAAATGATTTTGGCTGGAACTTGACTTCCTCCTTTGTTTTGGATGCTAGCACCCAGACCATCTCTCTAACTAACCTATCTCTGTTCGCTCTAGCGGTTAACAATACTAGTGCAGACAGGGCTGTTGGTTCTGACACTCCGATTACATGGACTCTCTCAATCACTGGAGATGGTTCTTACGGAACCCAGTCCGCTTCCGTTGTAGATGTTTTTGCAGCGCAGGTCGTTCAAGGGACGGCAGATCCTGTCATTGACCTCTCATCTCTTAGTGACCTGGTGGCAGGTGAGAACTACACCTACAGAATGAGTATGATGAGAAACTCGGGTGATATCTTTTTTATAACCCTTGATAACTTCTCACTTGAGGGTGACATTTCTCTTGTCCCAGAGCCCTCCACTGCCCTCCTCGGTGCAATCGGCGCGCTCGCCCTGCTGCGCCGCCGCCGGAACTAATCATTCCCGCCTCCGGATCGCATCCATTCATCAAAAAAAGACCCGGGGTTTTCCACGGGTCTTTTTCATACCAGCCCATGTTATCCCTCACAAAAAATGCATGGAAGCCGCGCTTGTTTCTCTCGGCCTTGTCGCGTCTTCCGCGGCCCAGGCACCCCGCCCCAACATCATCTTCACCGGAAGCTAGGAGTCCACTCCACATCGGGTGCTTTCGGAAAAGCCTTTTGCACCAGTTTTATTTCCCACACAAATAATTTCTCGGGTCAGGAGTTTCATTGCAACATTTCCGCGGCAGTAGGGCTGTGTCATAACCCCCTTTTCCCCGCCCTCCAGTCTAGCCCAACGGCTGTTCAGGAGCCTCCCGCAGAAAGCAAATTCCTAGCAGTCAGTTCAGTTATTTTACACTGTAAACACTGTCATCGCGTCATCGATACGGCTGACTTTCACCTCGTAAAACCTCTCTAACATGAAATTCACATGGCGCAACCCACACTTCCTTCGTTCAGGATTCGCTCTCGTCGTCACCCTCTCGATGATGATCTTATTGGTTGTCGTTGCCGTCGGTTTGTTAGGCCTCTCCACCATAGCATTGCGGACATCAACGGTCAGCTCAGCAGAGGATCGCGCACGATCCAACGCCCGCATGGCTTTGATGATGGCCATCGACCGCCTGCAAACCGAAATGGGGCCAGACCAACGCATCTCGGCCAATAGCTCCATCTTATCTACGGCTTCCGTCCCAAACCCGAAATGGGTCGGCGTATGGAATTCATGGCAAGCCACCGCGGGACGCAGCGGTCACAGCACCATCGAAGGAACCAACGACACCGAAATGCATCCGACCTATGAGGATGGTCGAGAAAACTATTTCCGTTCATGGCTCGTATCACTGCCCTATGATCAAATGACCAATATCGATGCTGCTCAGGCAACTCTAAACGCAAGTCGCATGCCGACGGATGAACACGACGCTGCGATCTTAGTGGGCGAAGGAACCTTGGGTGACAATTTCGTCGAGACCGATCAGGTGGAAGCATCGCTCATTGGAGTAAACAATGATGCCGGAGTCACCACGGGGCGCTACAGCTGGTGGGTTGGCGACGAAAGCCAAAAGGCCGCCTTGATGGCTGACTCATACGTATCGAACTCACCCAACAACGACGCAGAGAAGATCTATCGATCACAGGCTCCAGGATCGACGGGAACGACGGCGATTGCGGGCCTTGAAGGTCTCACCGATGACACCCAACTCGGAACACTGCCCTCTTTAGAGACGCTCGACCTTGTGGATGCCAACCGCGAAGAGACTGACCTAAGAAAGCCCGCTGACGCCTACCATGCCATCACTCCACATTCCTATAGCGTTCTAGCAGATGTTCGCGAAGGTGGCCTCAAGCGCGACCTCTCCACCATTCTGGAACAACCGATTGATCGTGCTAATGATGGCCCCGAATACATGCTCTATGAATACGATGATCCACGCTTTACCGACCGAGCCCATTCAAGAGTTCCTATTCAAGACCTAGCTGCCTACTACCAACTCTATGACAATGAGTCCACTTTCGCCAATGGCCGCAGAGAAGGTGTTCAATACTCTTCTGCCGGGCTTCCCAACGCCATTCAGATCAAGGTCCCTAACTTTGATGGAGGAAACAAAAATCGTCAGCGAATACTCAGGGAATACACCGCATTGTATCGCCAGCCGGTGATCACCAAGGTGCAATTCTTGGTGGCGGTTACAGCACAGCCAATCACCGCTGAAGAGCGGCAGTCTATCATTGACGAAATCAACAACCCAAACACCAGCAACCTGACCCTAAACAATCTCGAACCCGTTCGGGATACTGATACCCACAAGCTCAGAATGGGCATTATCCCCATGATCACCCTGTGGAACCCCAACAATCTGCCGCTGGTTCTAGATTCCTCCCAAATCATGCGCTTTAGCACGCCTCCATTTGGCTTCCGGTTCCGCAAATTCCGTAGCCTTGGAGCCCCCAGTGTTTACGACTATCGATGGACCAATCTAAGCTATAACTCAGGCAACAATTTTGGCGGAGCCACTACAGGTTCGTCATCTGGCAACAGTCTGCTGCGCTTGCGATTTGGAGCAAACTCGACAGCCAACACCGTTTTTCAACCCGGCGAAGTCAAAGTATTTTCCCTTCCGGCCTCCACTGGCTCGAATCTAATGGATAATGGAAATGCCATCAGCTTGATCTCTACCGATACCAATTTTGACGTCGCCAACGAGTGGGATCCTTTTGGTTTCTTCATGATTCCCAACTCAACATCTCACGGCCCATATTCATCTGAGTCACCAGAAGCATACGGTTTCAGATTCGTTGAGCACCCAGGCCAATCCTTGGTGTTCAACCCGAACGACCGGATCACTTTCAGTATCGACGCCGAGGATCCTGGCGCAGTCGCCAATGGAGATTGGCGGGATGGCCGATATATCTCCCAGGCAAGGTCTTCCGACCCAAAAGGATCTGGGTTCACCCTCTACTTCATGGATGAAGGATTTCAGTCCAATTGGAGGGATGACTTGGACCACATTAGACACTATACCATGGTAGGTCGCCATGGCACGAACACCAGCAACATACGGGCTGAGGTTGCCACCTTCAACCGAGATTTGATCACTCCGGGATTTCCTGGTGGGCAGGTGCCTATTGCTTTTCAAGATGAGGCCAACTCATTGCCATGCAGCCAAATCATCAGCGCCAGCAGTGCAGGTGAAGTAATCACCCTTTTTGAATTCTCACTCCATCTGGGCTGCGAAGTGGGATCGGCTGGAGCCGGTGGTTTTGGAGGCGGTCGCCGGATCACTAGCCGACCTTTCCTTCATTCTCCTCTCAGCGCAGCTCCATTCTTTGATCAATCTGATAGCGCGTCATTATACGACTACGGCTGGGATTGGATGGTTGGCACCGTCAATACCGTTGAGGATTCGATCCTTCAAGCTAAGCCAAATACCAACAATGGATACTATGGGGGCGGCTACACGATCGAACAGGGAACAACTCACGTGGTCCAACGAGAAATCCCAGTCATTCCTCCAATTTCGATTGCCTCGCTCAGCCATGCACAACTCGGTGGCTTTAGCCTCGGTTACGCCATGTCGGTTGGAAACAATCCCGATAGCGACACTTACTTCAAGAGAGCCGCCGGACTACAGAATACCGAAGGGCTTGAATATCAAAGGACCACTGCATTCGGCCAAGCCGGACTGGCACCGCACATCCAGCAGGCCATTGGCAATTCCTACGCCCATCCCAACATGCCTGCGGACAAAGCCTTCATTCTGAAGGAACGTCACTTCGATGCCGATGAAGGACCAGTTGATGTTCCATTTGTCGATCACTCCTACTTAGCCAACAAAGCCCTCTGGGATGAATTCTTCTTTTCCTCCATCGCCCCACAACCTGCCAAGGTTCCTCTATTCGGAGGCACCGCTCGCACTGCGAAAGAAGTCGCCGATGACTTTTTCCAAGTCAGCGATTCTTCCACATCGAGACCTTTGCCTAACCGCCGAATCCAGCCTTACAAGACCAGACTCGATCAAGACAAACTCGATGCTCTGTTTGATGAGGCCGACCAGTTCACCGACGGGCTCGCTGACAAGATCGCCTCTCACCTCATGGTCCAAGGGGGCTTCAACATCAACTCGACCTCTGTGAACGCATGGAGAATTTTCCTCTCAAGCCTGAAAGGCAAACCGGTCGCGTATTTAGAGAGCGGCCTCGCGCCTGAGGAGGCAACCCCAGAGGGCACTACCGTTAGCGCTAGCGGCTTACCCAACACCGAGCCAATTCAATCCGCTGACATCTCAAGCCCCAACTCACCGCCTGAGCAATGGACATCGGGCCGCGAACTCACGGATGATGAAATCAGCGAACTCGCAACCGCGATTGTTAAACAGGTCAAACTGCGCGGACCATTCCTATCGCTCTCTGAATTCGTGAACCGCCGACTCGAAAGCGGAAACCCTGAACTATCGAAGATGGGCGCTCTGCAAGCGGCGCTGAATGACAACGATGTATCGATCAACGCCAACTTCAGACAAGCGAACCGCATGATGAATGCGGAAGCTGCCAGCATTCCATTTGCATTCCCACAAGCCGCTCAAGGGCCAATTGCTTACGGCAGCACCGCCTATGTCGACCAAGCTGACATCCTACGCAGTTTTGCTGGGCAGTTGACGCCACGCGGCGACACTTTCGTCATTCGCGCTTATGGAGATAGCTTGAGCGCTACCGGCCAAGTCGAAGCCCGTGCATGGTGTGAAGCCGTGATCCAACGCGTTCCTGAATACCTCGATGCCTCTGATGAGCCTCAAGTGAAGACCGGTAGCCTAAACGTCACCAATCAAACTTTCGGTCGCAAATTCCTTATCAAAAGCTTTCGCTGGCTCAATTCGAGTGAGGTGTAATCATCTCAACAGCAGCTCATCCTAGATTCCATGTCAGCATCCCTACTACTCAAACTCAGTCTTTTTCTTGGCATTTCCCTAACAGGCCTTCCCTGCGCGGCTCAAGAGAAGCAAATCACCAATGTAAGGTTTGTGACATTTCCCGTGCTTACCGGAGGTGAAGCCGTCGAGCTGATTGTCGGCGATGGGAAAACGACTGCGATTGAACTGCCGACCAACAGCTTATCGAAACCCTATCAGATCGAAAATATTCGCAAGTGCACACTTGGAAAAACCGTCACCGACGATGAAGGGAAAGCCAGCTTTACCGTTTATGGCCAAACCGCAGCGCTCACCTCTAAAGAACAAATCATCCTTGTCATCCGTAAAGGCGCGAAACTTTCTGATGGGCTAGAGCTGACGGCATTTGACAGCAGCCAAAAAGGCTTCGGTGGAGGGAAATACTTTCTTATGAATGCCTCGAACGTCGACATCGCAGGCAAAATTGGCAGCTCGACATTTAAACTCACGCCCAACAAACACACCCTCTTGGCCCCCAAGCCATCTAAGGTCGAGAACAACCGGAAGTACCTTTACACCGAGATCCACTTTCGCAAAGGCGACCTCCAGAGACCATTCTATACCTCCACTTGGAGATTCAGCGAGAACGCGCGATGCATGGTGTTTTTTCACCACGATGAGAACAGCAAACAGCTGCGCACTCATACAATCCGCCACTATACCGAGTGAAAGTGGCGCTCCTCGAAGGCGAATTACAGAAGCCTACAGGACTTTTCGGCACTAGGCTCGGAGCCCAAATAAAGCCCCCCCCCGATCGCCCGAATACCTGATGAATTCGAGGGTCAAAACCGTAAAGTTCGCTTGCCTTACCACTGAATCTTGATTAGTTTACATTGTAAACACCCCGCTTTCTTGGTCGGGTCGACATTCTTCCCTCTAAACCCATTCCATCAACCCCCTTTTCCCCGCCCTCCGGTCTAGCCCAACGGCTGTTCAGGAGCCTCCTGCAAAAAGCAAATTCCTAGCAGCCAGTCATCGCCCCGCTGCTCGATGCGATTCTGCCGCTCTTTGCACTGGATACCTATGCGCCCGATCCACTGGTGATGATGGCTGCGGTGAAGGGTGATACGCTCGATCCCGAGGTCGAGGCACGCTACCTGGTGGAGATACGGAAACATGCTCCATGAGTCCCCGCCGTGCATCGGTTGGAACGTCACGCATTTTACGAACGCGCACGGCAGGCGTTCGCTGTCGTGACGACCGGCGAGACGGCCATTTACGGAAACATCATGCTCAAGAAGGGTGTGACTCCGTTTTCCTGACGTGCTTCTCAGTTGCTCGCCGCATCCATTCTCGTGGTTGCATTTTGCTTCGTTGCCATGAAATCGAAAAAATTCACGCGCAGATAGCAGCGACGTAAAAAAAGCCTTTCCCGCCACGGACTCTCATCCGTGGCGGGTGGCTTCATGCGGCGATGGGTTCGGCCTTGTATTTCAGTTGGTCGGCGGTGCAGTCGGTGTGGGGGATGTCGTCCCTTTCTCCGAGATAGACGGGCTGGTAGATGGAGCCGCTTTCCCGGTAGGCATAGAGATACCTCGCATCGCAAACCGCTCCGACTTCCGGAATGCGGTGGTTCGGCGGGATGGTGACGTTGCCGGCGGGAACCAGTTCATCGCCGTCATAGAGGCCAAGGGTGACGCTGCGCTGGCGGTTGATCCCGGTGACTACGAATGAGGCTGTCTCTACGAATTTGAACTTCAGCTGGCTGCCGCCGGAGTTGGGGCGGCCGGGACTGAAGGGTGCGTCGATCCGCTTGAGGACGATACCCTCCTTGCCTTCGCGCAAGAGCTTCCCGTAGGTCGCGAGCTTGTCTGCTGGCTGGATGTCGGTCTCGACCCATTGCAGCGACGGATTGTCGTGTGGCAGGAGGGTGAGCAGACCGGAGTAGCGTTGCAGGTATGCCTGGTTGCGGACGTCGTGGCCTTTGACTTCGAGGAGGTCGAAGGCGTGGAACGTGTCGCCGACGGCTTCGCCATCGAGGAGGACATCCACGGGGAGCATTGCGACTGCCTCGCGGATGGCTTCGGGAACGGAGACGACGAGGCCCCGGCGGTTGATGCCGGTGATTTCATCGCCACGCTTCCTCACCATGAGGCGGCGTCCGTCGAACTTTTCCTGGAGGCAGTAGCGCTCGTCGATGAGCAGGTCGTTGGCTACCTCCTCATCGACCGGGTTGAGGAGTTGGCAGCGGATGCCGGTGTCCTCGCCTGAATCCTTGGCGTGGCCGATGGGGCGGGCTTGTTCCCCGGTGGGGCGGTAGCCTTTGGCCATCTTCTGCTTCACGAGTTTGTCGTGGATCGCGTTCGCCTCCTTGAGGGAGACGATGTGGTTTGTCTTCCTCCCGGTGGTGAGGGTATTGCCCCTGCGCCCGTAGGCGAAGGTGACGATGTAGCCCTCGCCCTCCGGTTCGACGGCTGCGTGGTATTCCTTGTCGGAATTGCCCTCGCGGAAGTGGAGGGAGGTGTGGGTGATGCTGGTTTGGTTCATGATTTTGGTATGTGGGGTTGGTTGTCCGGCTTCGCTTTCTACGCCGGGACAGGTTTGGTTGTGGTTCTCCAGTTGGGAGAGGGGTTGAAAAGAAATGGCCGCCACCAGGGAACGGGTGTCCCCTGGTGGCGGCCTGTGTTTCCCCGGCCTGCGCTTGAGCAAATCGTGCGGCCGGGCTTGCCTCATACGGCTTGGTCTTGCCAATGGAGGATGGTGATGTCGCCCTCGGCGATGCCGAGGCAGTGGATGTCTTCCATCTTCCAAGGGTTTTCGCCGGGTTCCGTGCCGGCTGACCAATCCTCGATGCATTCTTGCTTACCCGCGATGATGGCGGATTCCAGATCGACGGCCTCAACGGATGCAATGTGGATGGTGCCGCTGCCACCCGCTTCCTGGCAGAAGACGGTGAACGATGTTGCTGATGGAGTCGTATTCATCGGATTGTTGGGTTGGGGTTTATGAGCGGAGGTAAGCGGTGTCTTTCCGTTGGAAGAGGCTGTGGGCTTCTTCCTCGGTGAGGCCGATGAACTCGGATTCCCGGAACGAGACTTCGTCCGGGTAGAACGAGAACAGGGATTTGCTGGAGCCATCCCCGAAGGTCGCGATGACCTCGGGCATGGGATCGAACATGCCTTCCGGCATTGGCCGGGGCATGGGGGTGATGGTGACGTTGGTGATTTTCATAGGTTGGTTGGTTGTTGGTTTGGTTCTCCTAGGGAGATGTGTTGAAAGAAATGGCCGCCAGCCGGGACGTGTGTGTCCTGACTGGCGGCCTGTGTTTCCCCGGACGCGCTATGGCGTGTCGTGCGGCCGGGCTTGCCTCATGCGTTCCGTTCCGAGAGTGGATCAGGCGGCGTTGGCGGCTTGGGCTGCCGCAGCCGTGACTAGGGTGATACGCATCGGCATGACCACACAGAACCTGCCGCTTGGATGGCGGCAGATCCCAGGTGACAGCTCATCACTCAGGCAGAGGGTGCTGCCGATTTCCAAGGCGTCTGCCAGGTATCGCGGATGGAACGCGATGGGCGGCGGGTTGCCTTCGATTTCTGCCGTCACACGCAACACGGCGGACGCGTCCGAAGCGGAGCGCTGCGTGAGTGTGAGGTGGCCCCTTTTCTCCCACGACAGGTTCACTGCGGATCCATGATCGGAGAGGCCACGCAGCCACTTGATGACAGCAGTCCGATGATCTGGGGAGAAGATCACCAGTTCCGGCGCATGGTGTGGAATTACCTGGCGATAGTTCGGGTAGGCTCCTTCGATGATTTTTGAAATCAGCAGGTGATTTCCAGAGCGGATAGCGATCCATTCCGTTTCATCTATCTTCTGCAAACGGATTTGAGCATCGCTGCTGGCGAAGTCCGGATGGGCGAGCACGCTGACCGTTTGGTTGGGTAGGATGAACGGCGCTGGAGGGACTTGTGCAGGGGCGCTGGCGAGTCTTCTGCCATCGGTCGCGACAAGCCTGCCGCCATCCTCGGGAGTGAAGAACACTCCGTTGAGGACGTAGCGGGTTGCATCGTTGGAAGCGCAGCCAGCGACGGTTGCCAGACTTTCCATGGTTTTGGCGGGGATAGGAACTTCCTCGGCTTCGATGATGGGGTGAGCCGGAAACTCTGAGACGTCGAGTGTTGGGTGACGTGACTCGACGGATACTCCACCACTGACCATGTGCAAACGAAGCTCGCGTTGCTTGCGTGTGCCTTTGCAAGTGATTCTGATTTCGGTGTTCTTGTCTGCCTGTTTCATGGCCTTCAGCGCATCCGGTGGGATGAGGAAGGTTTCTGGTTCGTTCGGGCATGGCGGGATGTCCATGCGGGTTTCGAGCCAGCGGTCGAGGTCGGTGATTGCCAGCGTGATGCCGGTGGCGTCGAGCGTGGCTAGCACGTGGGTCAACACCGGCAGTGTCGTCCGGGGATGACGGATGCGAGAGAGGAGTTTTGCGGACTCCCGGATGTAGTTGGATGAGATGTTCATGTGTGTTGTTTGGATGGGTCTGAATGTCCGAAAGTCGGAAAGTCGAAGGTCGGAAGAGCTGTGCGCAATTCGATGACTTTCAGACTTTCCGACCTTGGACTTTTAGACGGGTTAATCTTACCTCTCGGGTTTGATGTAGGCGTTTACGCCGACGATCACGGGCAGGCCGTTGATCGTGGCTTCGGTGGGTTTGTTTCCGTTGCTGCTTGCGACCGTGAGCGTCTTGCCGGTGGCGGACGGACGAGGTGCATGCAGCGGGATTTCGATGTGGAGGACGTTGTCCTTGATGGTTGTTTTCATTGTTTTGTTTGTGGTTGGGATCGGTTGATTGATTGGAAATGGGAAAGCCGCCATGAGACCCGGGGATGGGTCTGCATGGCGGCATGTTGTCGGGTTTAGTATTCGGCGTGGGTGATGTTCGCGCCTAATTTACGGGCGCGGGCGTAGATGCCTTCGAGGGACATGTGGACGGTCTTTCCGGAGCTGTTGACGGCGGTGGCGTAGCCCCGGAGGTATCGCAGCTTTTCGTTGCCGACCTCCATGAGCACCGCCACTTCATCATCCTTCAGGTAGGCTGCGAGTTCCGCAGGGACATCGACTTCGTCGTATTCCTCGGTTTCCTCGTTGTAGCGGTGTGACGGCCATCCGTCTTCGTTCCCGTTGTCCGGAGTGATCGCGAAACGGGGGATCCCGTCGGCGGTCGTCTTTTCAAAGGTTGGTTCAAGGACTTTGAGTCCTGCGAACTCCGCCCATTGGCGGAACATCATCTCGTCCTTCACAGCGAAGTAGTTGCTGCGAGCGGTGGCATAGTAGTTGGCCATTTTGGTATGTGGGGGTTGGTTGTTGGTTTGATTCTCCTGTCTGGAGAGGTTTGGAAAAGAAATGGCCGCCAGCCGGGACATAATTGTCCTGACTGGCAGCCTGTGTTTCCCCGGACGCGCTATGGCGTGTCGTGCGGCCGGGCTTGCCTCATTGTGTCCGTTCCAAAAATGGTTGGAGCGAGGGCTTGGTTCAGTTCATCGCGCTGATGTGGCGGGTGCTTCCCTTGGGGGAAGATGCCGTGGTGCCGTTTGCTGCTGGGCGGGCGCGGCCTTTCGCCCAGTGACGGAGGGCGCTG
>Ga0222659_1000381_pt1 | contig 27843 bp, 25 predicted proteins | sample AntAcemetagen547_FD_179850 | JGI IMG/M metagenome (GOLD analysis project Ga0222659, IMG submission 179850) | Saline water microbial communities from Ace Lake, Antarctica - #547 | ecosystem: Environmental > Aquatic > Non-marine Saline and Alkaline > Saline | place: Antarctica: Ace Lake...
CAGCAGATGAATCGACTGCTTATTTCATTAGCGAGCGAGCTGGAGAAAAACAACAAGCTGATATTTTTGTTACCTACAGAACAGGAAATTCGTGGAGCAAGCCTGAGAACTTAGGTGAAACAATCAATACAAGTGGCAATGAAACAACCGTCTTTGTGAGTCCTGACGGAATCTACCTCTTTTTCAGCTCAACAGGGCATGAAGGTATGGGAGGATATGACATTTTTGTGAGTAAAAACAACGGGAATGAATGGAGTAAACCTGTCAATTTAGGCTACCCAATTAATACGGTTTCAGACGAAACACATTTTGTGTATTATGGTGATTTAAAACGTGGCTATTACAGTAAATTTTCATCTGCAGAAAATCAGGGAATGGGGGCACGAGATCTTTTTGAAGTGGACATGACTAATTTTATTTTGCCTTAATTTATAGGCTTATAGGGCTAAATCATTTTTTTTTATGAAAAAGAGAATTCTGAGTACGGTATGACCACAAATTATCATATCTTTAAATGCGCTAATCGTATAAAATTGAATAAAATCTATACATATCTTTTTCTCGGATTCGTAACGTTTTGTTCGCTAGGTGTTTCAGCTCAAGATACGTTAAAACAAGTTTACAGACCGCGTTTGGGAATTGGTACTGGTGTGATGACCTACTACGGTGAAGTTCAAAACTATCAAAAAAATTTCAGTCCTATCGTCAATCGTTTTGGTGGATTAGTTTATGTGAACGCCCCGGTTTCGCGTATGTTCAATTTAGAGTTTACGGCTACATATGCCAAAATTGCAGCCAATGAAAGAACATTGACAACGAACTTTAACTTTGAATCACAGATTCGCATGGGGACAGTGATGTTGTATTATAATTTTTACCCCCTTTTTAATGAAAATAGAAGTCGGTTTCACCCTTTTATTGGTGCAGGGTTTTCTTCTTTCGAATTCTTATCCAAAACAGATCTTTTTGACGGACAAGGCAATCGCTATTATTATTGGTCGGACGGCTCCATCATGAACATGGACGAGAGTGATCCTTTTGCATCAACAGATGCTGTGCCTTTAAAGCGAGACTATACATACGAAACAGATCTGCGGGAATTGAACGCAGATGGAATTGGAAAATACCGTGAACAAAGTTTTGCATTCCCGATCAGTATAGGTGCTGAATGGCATATGTCTCCGCGTTGGGATTTTCGTATTGCAACAACCTATAACTTTACCTTCACCGATTTGATCGACAATATTTCAACAGCTGGCACAGGTCTTCGTGCTGGAGACAAGAATAAGGATCGACTTTTAATGACTTACGTTTCTTTGAGTTATGACTTGCAGTTTAAGAAAGCAGCGTCATCCGATCTCGAAAACTTAGAAGACGAAGAAGGCACACCTCTTTTTGCCGATTGGGATCCGAATGATTTTGACAAAGACGGTATTATTGATGCCTATGATCAATGTCCTTGGACCCCTATTGAAGCACTAGTTGATACTGCAGGCTGTCCGCTCGATTCGGATAAAGATGGCGTTCCAGACTATTATGATGATGAACCAGGTACAGCCTTTGGAAATTATGTAAACGAGTTTGGCGTGACTTTAACGGAAGATGATTTTATTAAACATGCACGCCTCTACAATGATTCAACGGGCTACGAACATGAATTTGCAGAGATTCGAACGGAGGTTATTTTGAACCGTGAGCAAGGAACGTTTTCAAACCGATCAGAAAAAACGAAATCAGGATTGACCTATGTTATTATTGTAGGCAAAGAACGCAAAGATATCACTGTAAATGATCTCCATAAATTTTTAGGATACAATGACTATAGTTCAATTGTTAGAGGTGATACTGTGTATTATACGCTAGGACAATTTGAATCTATTGAAGAAGCCGTAGCAGCAAAAGCAGGTCTAGAAAACAACGGTGTAGAAGTCGCTGAAATTGGCAGAAGTAGTGGAAATCAGGAAACTATTTTTTCAGTAGATGAAAAAGTAGTTGAAAAAGTAGAGCGCATCAATATTGAAGAGGGGCGTGAAAGTCCAGATTATTCCGAACCAGAGCAAGTATATCGTATCCAATTGGGCGCCTTTAAAAACAAAATTAACACGGAAGAGGTATTCCCTGGTTTGGATGTTGTTTATGGAGCTTCACAGAAAGACAATATCAACAGATACTATTCGGGATCTTTCAAAACATACGAAGAAGCCATTGCTTTCCAAAAAGAACTCGCAAAAAAAGGATTTAAAAGCACATTTATTGTGGCGTACGAACAGCAAAAGCGAGTCACTTTAATCGAAGCAGGTGTTGATCAAACAGATTTGCCAGTAGACTACTCCGAAACGAGTGAAATCGAAACATTTGTTGAAGAACGTGACACAACCTCAATTGTTGGAATAGACAATACGAATGACTTAGGTTATGACCCAAGCAAGGTTAAATACCGTATACAGCTTGCTTATTTCGAAAATGAAATTCCAATTGAAACAGTGGATATCCTTTATAATATCAGACGAATTAAGCCGGTTAAAGGACGAGATGGATCGACAACCTATTACTCGCAAGAATATGGTTCTGAAGCGGAACGCACAGCTGCTATGAAAGAATTTGCCGAATATGGTCTAGCTGATTTAAAGGTTGTAATCGAATACGAAGGGCAATATTATTCTGAAGCTGAATTTGCTAAGAAGTTTAAGAAGTAGGTTTATTGCCCTACCTTAAAAACGCCTAACAGTTCCTGTTTTTCTTCCTGAACTGATTATTAGCAGGGTAAAAAGCTAAAGTTTTATTTCTTTTCCTCTATTGATTTGGTAACTTAAAAATAAAGTGATGAGCCAACAAAATGAAGCAATGTGTCGAATTTTAAATAAGAGATTAGCATCCCTTGGCTAAAAATCTAGAGGACTAGCTTCGATCACTTTTTTAAAAATGAGTTGATTATCTTCTCAAAACTAATTCTGAGAGATCGTATAATGAATAAAAGGTTCGTATTAATCAAACGAAAGTTCTAAGCAGAAATCTCCCAAATTAATAAGGGTTCATTCACAATTGGAGGAATAGTTCTATTTTTCAAAAATGAACTAAACTGTTCTTCTAATCCAGCTACTTGTTTCGTTGGATCAAGCTCAAACCCCACCCAAATATCCATTTGATAAATGGATAAATTAAATTTGACACTTGCTTGAATTATTGTTGTGAAGGTACATTTCTGATCGATTTCCCCTACAAACAAACTGTATCCTTGATCTGAAAAAGCGAAATAATCTGCACAACAGGTTACACTCAATTCAGCCGGATTTACTTTCTTCCATTCCACCTTCATATCCTTACATTTTCGATTCTACTCAAAGATCTTAAAAGAATAACCAATCTAAAAGCGTATAAATACGCTTTTTATACAAACCCGTATTTACACCTAGAACTAAAAAAGTGTGAAATAGTTACTGAAATAGCTCACTGTTGTGCTTGATCCAACCGCCAATATGCCTATTTTGAGGATCGAGATGCGTCCAATGAATGACACCACCCCGATCATTCCATTCATACTCACCATAAACTTCAATATGATCTCCCTCATCTATGGCATCAATGCGTTCAGCTAAATCAATATTATGCGCAACTAGAATGGTTTGCCCAGAGTTTAATTGAAGGATGAAACGTTGATGTCGAGCACCGTTGTTGTCATCTGCTAACACAGCACTCACATTTCCTTGGACACAAACTTGTTCGTCACTACGCTCCTCGTCGAACAATTCCCTCATTACCGCATCAGATGTAAACGACGATTCAATCAATTCAATCTCAGCACCAGATGAAGCCTCTTCTGAACGTGACGATTCATTGCAACTCAAAAGACTTAAGAGAAGCAAAGTAATACTTATTAATTTGATGTTTTTCATAAGTTCGAATACGTTCATGCTGATTTATTTCCAATAAGCGTTCGAACAGAGAAGAAGGCGACTAGACAAGCGACCAATAGTATCAGTCCCGCTAATAAAAATGGTGCCCCTGGAAAATAGGTACTCGACTGCTGACTTGTATAAACGGAGAAAATAAAGGTGTAGATAACGGGGATTGTAAAGGCACTCATACTTGACAAACTGGATAAAACACCTTGCAAATTCCCTTGCTCATTGGCAGGAACGTGGTTAGAGACTAGCCCTTGAATTGTTGGGCCAGCAATTCCACCAAGAACATAAGGCACCATAAATGCATACAGGAGAAATGAATTTCCTGCGAAGGCAATCCCCATCATCCCAAATGCATAGAAAATAAAGCCTGCCATAATCACTCGTTTATTGCCAAACTTTTTAACCAATACACCTGTTAATCCTGCTTGTACAAGACTCACTAAAAGACCAACAACGGAAAGGCTCAAACCGACATCCCATTCATCCCATTCAAAAGCCTCCATAGTGAAATAAGACCAAGTAGAAGGCATAACTTGACCAGCTAGTTGCGCCAAGCCAAAGGCCAAAATTAATCCTAAAACGGCCTTGTATTTTCCCAAATGAGCCAATGAGACGAAGGGCAACATTTTTTTATAGTTTACTTTTCTTCTATTTTCTGGAATGAGTGATTCATGGACAAAGAGCAATCCAAAAACAAAATTTAAAATCGAAAGTCCGCCTGCAACGAAGAAAGGCGCTTTAATTCCCCAATAATCGCCAATAATTCCACCGATACCTGGGCCTAACATAAAACCCAACCCAAAAGCTGCACCCATGAACCCAAAATTCCGTGCTTTATTTTCTTTAGAACTGATATCAGCGACATATGCAAAGGCCACTGAATGGCTCGCTCCGAACATCCCTGCTAAAATACGACCGAAAAACAACCAAGCGATAGTTGGCGAAAAGGCATGGATAAAATAATCCAAACCAAGTCCCAATAAAGCGATTAGCAGAACTGGTTTACGACCGAAACGATCGCTTAATTCACCAAGAACAGGTGCGAATAGAAATTGTACAATTGCGTATGACGTGTATAATAGTCCACCTGTTAGAGCAGCATCACTAAGTGTTTCACCAGTTAGAGATTGAATTAGTTTAGGAACCACAGGAATAATAATCCCTATTCCCATCATGTCGATCATGACCGTTAAAAATACGAAGATAAACGAACCTTTACTTGTCCTATTTTTTTCTATGTTAGACATCACTGGTCAACTATTGTTGGCGAGATTGAATCAATTGGACTACGATCTCCATTAAATCCATCTGTTCATTAAAATGACCTTTTTGTGTCTCAATATTGAGGTAGGGAATGTTTTTTTTACCGCAATAAACAGAGAGAGATCCGTCATTAACGAAGAACTCATTGTCCTGTAAGATGACATTAATTCCTTTTGTTTTTAAAGCATCAAAGAAGTATTCATCCGTCGTGTAAATAAAATCATCCGGATCCATTTCTTCATTTATAAACAGTGATTTTGTATTCTGAGCTTCATCACCGCCAGGCATATAACTCTTTATTGAATACTCGACATCCGTATTATTATGTAAAGCCACAACGGTATATCCTTTTGGTAATCTACCGACGATTTGCAGCGCCAAATTTTTTACAATACGGTTTGCCTTTCGACTATATTTACCACCATCTTTGAGTGATTTTTTTCGTCCTTTTTTTGTAAAAATTCGATTTGGATCTACCGAATATTTTTTGCCTTTTAGCTTAAAAGTTAACCTTCTAGTTTCTTGATGATGGAGGTAGAAATAATCAATTGAATCTTTTTCCGAGTAGGCTTTCAATGTTTGGATACTCGTTGTTTCGTCTTCGTGTACATTCAAGAAAATGATGCGTTCACGCGAATTACCCCAATGTTCAACAATCTCAATCGTTGTATCACCGAGCTCAAATGGAATTTTCATAATAGAATTGTCCTGCGACCATAAAAAGACAGAATTCAAAATCAAAAAAAGAATGCAATATTTCATTGGTCAATTTTACGGACCGAAGATACACTTTTCAACTAAATTCAATTTCAATTTAAACAGAATATTCTGGTAAAAAAGCCGAAGGCAGCATTCAATATACGAACCGAGTTTTATTACTTGAGAATTGTGACGTGCCCGGTATACTTGTGAATTTCATCCGAACGGGTATCTCCAAATTCGATTTGCCAAATATAAACACCGTCTTGAACAATTTCGCCACCACCATAGGTGCCATTCCAACCATTTGCAGTATTGTATGATTCAAAGACAATCTCACCCCATTTATTATATATCGTCATGTGATAATTATACACATCAATACCGGAGTACATAATCGGCTTGAAGATTTCGTTAAAATCATCTCCGTCAGGCGTAAACACGTTTGGAATATAAAAAATGATTACATCCTCAACCGTAATTGGCTTGATAATTGTATCCGCACACCCGAAATTATTTTTTGCAATGAGTCTCACTGGGTAAGTCGTATTCGGACTTTCAGGAAACTCATGAGAAGGTTCAAAAACCGTACTCGTTGCTGTTCCATCACCAAAACTCCATTCGTACTCACTTGCGTAATCCGAATAATTGTCAAACGTTACACGCGTATCCTCGATATCAATTGGATTCGGTAAATAATCGAAACGAGCCTCAGGTTGTTCCTTAACAGCGATATAATTATTATATGTATTGGTACCACTACAAATCGCACTTGAATTAACAAGAAGTGAAACATCAAATTCACCAACAGTAGAATAGGTATGTGAGACAGTGCCACAAGAAGCAGAAGAAGAACCATCCCCAAATTGCCAAAGACAAGAAATACCTGGAAGTAAGGTTAAGTTGGTGAATTGTACACTCAAGGGGTTGCATCCAAACAAGGTGTCTGCTTCAAAAACAACATTCGGCACAGGTAAAACTTCGAAATCGACTGTCGCTGTATTTGAACATCCATTTGCATCTGTTGCCGTAACTTCGTATGTATCTGTTCCAACTGGAGGCGTAAAGCCTACACCGTTTGAAATAGGATGATCCCAAACATAAGCGCCACCGACGCCTGCACCAGTTGCAGTTAGCGTCATAGTTTCGCCAACGCAGATCAATCCAGTAGCTGGCAACGTAGCGATTGAAATTGCAGGAATTGGATTAACCGTCACCGTGAAATTTGCAACATCATCAGTACATGGCGGTGGAATAGGAAACGTATAGGTAAAAGTATACGCTCCACCTGGTAAGCCGGAAGCCGTAAAAACGCCTGTCACCGGATTAAATGCTCCTGAACCAGATGTTTCCGCCCAAACTCCACCTGGGTCAGCGCCAATCAATAACGTGTTTAAATCCAATGATTCACCTGCTGCATTACAAATTTCTGCAGAATTATCTTCACCGGCATATCCGCCAAGTCCAACAGTAATCGTAAAATTGGCAATATCAACAACACCACAACTAATAATTTCATATTCAAACGTGTAAACCCCTGGAGGAGCAGAGTTTGCATCAAATTCTTCAGTCACTGGATCGAAGAAACCACTTCCTGTAGTTTCCGTCCACACCCCTCCTGGTTCAGCATCAGGGGATAAAAGAGTGGGAAGAGCAACAATACCATTACACACCAATGTCGTGAGATCATCATCACCAGCTGTTCCTGCTGGCAACACCGTAATTGTGAAATTTGCTATATCTGTTGCACCGCAATCAGTCACTTCGTACTCAAAAGTATAGACACCTGGACCAGCAACATCAGCATCAAAAATCGTTGTCCCAGGATCAAAAGCACCACTTCCGGTGGTTTCCGTCCACACGCCTCCAGGAGAAGCATCTGGTGAAAGTAAATCACTTAAAGTGACCGTACCCAGACAAAGCTCAGTAGTCAAATCATCTGCACCTGCTTCTGCATCACCTCCTGGACAAGCAATCACCCAACCAGATGAGCAACCGGTATTCACCAATGTGACCGTTGTAAAAGGCATTGTTGACTCTACCGTTAAAAAAACATCTCCATATGATCCTCCGCATAAATAAGGTCCGATTACAGCACCTGCCACACCTACTCCATCACCGGTTAATGTCATTACACCTCCACCGTCAATTGAAATTGTCGCATAATCATCTGTATTAACCGCTGTGTAAGCTAATGTTAGAGACAAAGTTGGCGCGAGTGCTGTCGATACAATCGTTCCTGTGCAACCCGCACCAGTCCATGGACCAGTTGCTCCTGCACCATCACAGATGGCACACGCTGGATCACTCGTAAGGATATATGGTGAAGACGCATCACCAACTGAAGTGTACAATGGACAAGTCGGTTGGGCAATTGCAAATGGAGAAATGAAAAGTAAACTGTAGAGTAATTTTTTCATTGTTAAAATTTTATAGTTAGTATACCTATTAGTTGAAAGACCAATGGTGAATTTTTGTAATTGTTTGAGAACATCCGGTACTCGTCGTCACAGTCAATGAAATACTGTAATCCTTCTCTTCTGTAAACATAATTCGAGGATGCTGAAGGGTGGACGTTTCTCCGTTTCCAAAATCCCAATTCCACGCGATAACCTCTGTTTCAGCAGTGGATTGATCAGCAAAAAATGTGACTGCGGCTGCAGGATAATTTGTCGCAATAAAATCGGGGCTCAGCGCTTCTTCCGCTTCAATGGTCAAGGATAATATTTTTGTTTCATCACCCTCAGCGAGTATGACTTCATAAACACCCGGTCCGTATTCAGCTCCATTTATCGTTGAAGAAAGTTCACCTTCAAGAACAAGGCCATCCTTTTCCCAGGAGAGAACGCTTGTACCCGGCAATAAAACAACGTTAAGAACAAGGTTATCATTACATAATGAGCCTGTTCTATTAATAGATTCTTGAGAGAAACCTTGAGCTACCGCGGTCAAGAAGAATAAGGAAACAATTAACTTCATGAATTAAAACATTTAGTATGCATACACTAAACGCTCGAAATCTGCCAAGGTTGTCTTGCTGTCTAGAATTTATTCTTTAAATACACAAAAACGATCGACCAAAAAGATTAAACAACCTACTGACTCTCTTCTGTGGTTCCATTTGACTTCTTAAACTTCAACCATTTTCGCGTTGATAATATGGTCAAAACCAATAAAACAGAGACCGTGATCGGCACCCAAAGTGGCAGAGGAATTGGATCTCCAGTTGCATAAGAATGAAGACCGCTCAAATAGAAATTTACACCAAAAAAAGTCATAATAATACTTGAGTAGCCCCATAATGAAGCAATCGTGAACGCATTTTGGCCTTTTAAACCTGGAATAAATCTGAAATGCAGGAAAATGGCATAGATAATTACCGAAGCAAGCGCCCATGTCTCTTTTGCATCCCATCCCCAGTATCGCCCCCAACTTTCATTTGCCCAAACACCACCTAAAAAGGTTCCAACTGTTAACATAAAAAGGCCGATAATCATGATCATTTCTGAATAATAGGTTAACTCTTTTGTTGTCCCAAACATGATTTTTTTATTCGATTCTTTCAAGAAAAGGTTCATGGTAAGAATCATTAGACCTAGGATTGCAGAAATACCTAAAAAGGCATAGCTACCTGTAATTACGGCCACATGAATCATTAGCCAATAGGATTGTAAAACAGGAACGAGCGATCCCATTTCAGGATCTAAGGCATTCATATGAGCAACGAATAACAATAACCATCCTAATAAACCTGCTGATCCCAAAACTAATTTCGAATTACGAGCAAAGGCCAGACCGAGTAACATAGAAATAAATGCAATAAATACAACAGCTTCATAGCCATTACTCCATGGGGCGTGACCTGATAAATACCAACGTACTCCCAATCCTAACCCATGTAAAACAACCAAAGCAGAAAGAAGAACAATCGTTATGCGGAGCAATCTTCGCACCTTTACTTTCGGCTTAAATATATTCAAGAACTCCAAGAAAATGAGCAGAAATCCAAATAGTAAGTACATATTCATCAACCGTTTGAAGATGTCAAATTTATTGTACATAATTTCCAATTTCACATCTGTTTTGGAGGGAATAACAGAAGGATCCGCAACCTTGCGTTGAAATTCATCAATGAAAAGTACTAATTCATCTGCCTCGGTCCAATCACCTGTTTGATGACCAATATTCACAGCGGCTGTATACATGGGCATAATTGAATTCATGACCTCCGCATCCAAACCGACGAATGGGTGTTCAGCGTCAAATGGGGAGTACCAATGTTGCCCTGGATCATTTGGCAAAGGCATAATCTTCAAATACGTACCACTGAAGAAACCAAATAATAGACTGACCCGCTCGTCTGTTTTGAGTACATCTTTGTCAAATTGATTCCGTTCTGAAGGTTTTTTCAAGCGCGCGTCCTCAGCATATTCGACCAAACGATAGGTGAAATCAGCATTAAAAAAGTCAATAAACGAAGCGTACTTTTCAACACCTAATTTCTCTTGCAATTCAGATCCTGATACATAAACGAATGGTTCAAAATTCCAAGAAAGTGGATTGGTGTGAATACCTACAAATACTTGTTCAGCTGTAAGACCATTATAGGCGTCATTGCGGGAAACTTTCCGCAACAATTCAGTCGCCATAGTATGTACAGGCTGAAAACGCCCATTTATTCCTTGAACGATAAGTTCAGAAAAACGTTTTGCATGCGCTGCATCCACAATTGGCGTTTCAGCTGGTTTATCCGCGAACATTTCATGATCTGCGGCAGATTGCTGATTTTGACTCAATGCAGTTGAACCGCCCAAAAGAAGTCCTGCTAATAAAATTAAAGACACCATTTTTTCTCTTTTCGCATGCAGTTTTACGGCCTTTTGCAATAAAAACCTGAAACGTCCAGTTGGAGAAAACAAACTTATGATGAAGCCCAATGCTAAGAGCAAATAACCCAAATAGGTCACATTCGTTCCAACGGCATCATGATTTACTTGTAAAATCGTTCCCAATTCATCTGGGTCATAAGAGGATTGGAAAAATCGATATCCTCCATAATCAAGCACGTTATTCATATAGATATGATGCGGTTTTTCAAGGTTAAGTGCAGGATCAACGAGCGTGACGCGACTTGAATAAGAAGATGGATTATCTGTACCTGGATAACGCAACAATTCAAAATCATCCAAATAAATATAGAACGGCAATTCAATCAATTTAGATCCGTACGCCAATTCATAATTTAAATCACCCAATTGAAAAAGATGCTTTTCAGGATAGCGACCTTTACCGCCTCTTAAAACAACTTCTTGACTAAGATTGCCTTGCGTCGCAAGGACAGTCACATCCTTCACATCTTTGTCCACCATGGCGCTTGAAATTGTTTCCAATCGACCACTTTTGTAATACGTATTAAAGACAAATTGAAAATCCAAAATACGGTATAATCTTTTCGTTAAGAGACGTTGAACACTATCTGCGTATATAATACCCTCCGAACGATCGCTCATTTGAAAGTAAGACAATTCGTAAGGTGTCTTGACGCAAATACCCGAATCAGTTTGAAAAATAGAAATGGCATCAGTGTCTTCAAAATTATCAAAGGCAATTTTAAAAGCGCCATCATGAATAACCGTGCCTGGCGTAAGATAATTATAATTTCGCCCATTTTGTCCCGTTGTAACAAGCTCTAAATATGGTTGCCCATCCGACTTACCAGTCTGAACGAGTGTGTCTTTTGCATGCTCCAATAAGCTCACAAATTCGATCTTAACAGCATCATCTTGTTTGGGAAAATTAAACGAATGTTCAAAATAATTATTCGTATGACCATCTATAATAACCGGCATATCATACACATATTGTTGCTCCAAATCATGCACCTTCATTTGAAGATAGGTATCAGAACTGATTACGATATTGGATGACTCTCCCTCACGAATTAACATAGCACCTTCATAACCCCACATTCGCGTAATCCACGCACCTAAAACAATGACAAGAAAAGCCATATGAAAAACCAATGATCCGATTTTTTTTAACTGGATCATCTGATAGCGGTAGATATTAAAACAGAGTGATAAAAACAAATAACCAAGGACAGTTTCGAACCACAAGGCTTTGTATATCAATTTCTGAGCAACAGGCGTTCCAAAATCATTTTCTACAACAGTTGCGGCGCCAATGGCGACAAAGAAAACAAACATTGCGGACCCCATCAATGCCATAGAAAAAACCTTATTCAATACACTTTTCATATCAATTGATTTGCCGATTATTTAGCAGGTGCACAAATTTAACCTGATTTTGTGGATTTGAGGTTATTTTTTGTTTTGAATCACGATTTCTTCAAGCAAAAACGAGAATCGAATCTATGAAATACGGTAAGAATTCAATTAACCGATTGTCAGTCTAACCGAAAAAGAGGGGCACCGCTTTGACACAATGTCATTGATTACAACGTGTTTTCTTAAAACCCTTGCAACAAATAAAGCAGCAATCTGTTATTCCTAAAATAACGATTCGCCCTCTGATTTATTCCTCTTAACAATTTATTAACGAAATTTGAGGGATTTGTCGCTATCTTTGGATGTTACAACACAGAATTATGAAATTGACATTGTCACTTCTTTTTATTGGTTTACTTGGACTTAGTTTTGGTCAAAAAACTTCTTCCGAAATTTATGTCGATCTTGAAAAAGTTCACACACTCAAGCGCGTTCTATACATTGCGGCGCATCCAGATGATGAAAATACACGTGCCTTAGCTTGGTTATCATTGGGAGAAAAAGCGGAGACAGCCTACCTTTCACTGACGCGTGGGGATGGTGGCCAGAATTTGATCGGCAATGAACTAAGCGAAGATTTGGGTGTTTTACGGACACAAGAACTATTAGCTGCTCGCTCGATTGATGGTGCAAGACAATATTTTACAAGAGCGGTCGATTTTGGATATTCTAAATCTGCTGAAGAGTCACTTGAAAAATGGGGAAAGGACGAAATCTTATCAGATGTTGTCCTGGTGATTCGCCAATTTAAACCTGATGTCATTATTACACGATTTCCGCCTGATGAGCGCGCAGGGCATGGACACCATATTGCTTCTTCTCTTTTGGCGATAGAGGCCTTTGAAAAAGCAGCAGATCCAAACTTCCTTCCGGCACAAGTAGCAAAATTTGGCGCTTGGAAAACAACCTCTATTTATTGGAATTCTTCCGCTTGGTGGGATAAAGAATTACCGGTAAAATCGAAAGACAATCCCGATTATTTGGTCGCTGAAATTGGAGGCTATAATTCTTTACTCGGCAAATCCTACAATGAAATTGGAACGCTGGCTAGAAGTCAGCATAAATGTCAAGGATTTGGTGCTATACTCGAACGCGGATCATTAATTGAATATTTCCAATATTTAGGGGGCGAACGCCTTGAAAAGAACTTCTTTGAAAAAAATCAAACAACCTGGTCAAAACTTGTTTCTGCCCAATTTGAAAAAGATTTTAGTGCGTTGATGAATGGATTTGATTTCATTTCACCTGCTGAAAATGTGCCGACCTTATTAAAATTAAGAAAAACGCTCGCCAGTGTCAAAAGTGGCGCACTTTCTGATTTACGAGATGAAAAAATCCGTCTTCTTGATGAAATTATTGTGAACTGCCTTGGACTGCATATTGAAATTTTAGCAAGCGATTATGTCTTATCGGAAGGAGCGTCAACAACTGTTACTTATAATTTGTTGAATCGCTCGTCCATTAATGTTCAATTAATGTCGCACGAAGGGAAAGATTTAGTTAAACTGCTCAAGAATAATGAAAATTTAAGCCAAGAGATTGTCCTTACCAATTCAGCTAAACTATCAACGCCCTATTGGCTAGAACAACCTTTTACAACACTCTTCCAAGTCAAAGATGACAGCAACCTCGGTCGCCCTGAAAACCTACCTGCATTTTCACAAAAGATCAGTTTACTTATTTTAGGAGACGTGATTGACCTGACCATTCCTGTCGTCTATAAATGGAAAGACCCTTCTTATGGAGAACGGGAGCGCGCATTGATATCGACTCCCGAATTCACGGTTAACTTTGATGAAAACTCATTATTACTAAAACCAGGTCAAGAAAAAACAATTCGAATCAAAATTCACGCCTTCAAAAAAGGATTGAGTGACCAAGTGCTTGTTGAAGCGCCTGAAGGCTGGAACGTAAGTCCTTCACAAATTGCTGTCAACACAAATGATGTTCATGAAGAAATGTGGGCTGATCTTACGATTAAATCAACTGATGAAGCGCAAAGAGGAACACTTGTTTTAAAAAATAATAAAGGAGAAAACCTATCCGCTTTAACAGAGATCGCTTACGACCACATTCCAACACAAGTTATTTTCAAACCGGCTGCCTTAACCTGTGTTGCGATAAACGCAGCTATAGTACCGGGGAATATTGCGTATATTAAAGGGGCAGGTGATGATGTTCCACAAGCAATCGCTCAACTTGGATTTGACGTATCAATCTATGAAGTTTCTGATTTATCCACCCTTGATTTAACGGCTTTTAGAAGTGTAGTATTGGGGATTAGAATTTACAATGTAAGCCCTGAATTGCACAATTTCGACAAAAAACTTTTTGAGTACGTCGAAAAAGGAGGGAATTTAATTATGCAATACAATACCGCCTCACGTAATTCAGAGGAGAACAAGTACACCACGATTCCATTCGAAATATCAAGAAACAGAGTTACTGAAGAAGATGCGGAAGTAACCTTTTTAGCTCCGAATCATCCCTTATTAAATACCCCGAATAAATTAAGCGCCCGCGATTTTAATAATTGGGTGCAAGAAAGAGGACTTTATTTTGCGAGCAATTGGGATGAACGATTTATTCCTCTCTTTTCATGGCATGATAGTGGAGAAGAAGCGCAAAAAGGTGCTTTGATTGTAGCCAACTATGGTAAAGGACAATTCATCTACACAGGGATTTCATTTTTCAGAGAATTACCAAATGGTGTTGAAGGAGCGTATCGATTATTTGCTAACCTCTTAAGCTACAGATCAAATTAATGGAGGACGAAAAACCGACAAATTGGAAAGCTTGGTATTGGGGATTGTTGCTCTTTTTAGGACTTCAAATCATCATTTATATACTCATTTCAAATTCATTTGATGCATGAGTTGGATTGATTGGACCATATTAATAGCAACGCTTTTAGCCATTGTTCTCTACGGCACATGGAAAACCCGAAAGAACAGCAATCTCGAAGGTTATCTCAAGGGGAATAACACAGAAAATTGGGCGACTATAGGATTATCAATTATGGCAACTCAAGCGAGTGCCATCACATTTCTTTCAACTCCTGGTCAAGCTTATGATGAAGGAATGGGATTTATTCAAATCTACTTCGGACTCCCACTTGCCATGATTATTATTTCGGTTTTCTTTTTACCGATTTATTATCGTCTTAAAGTCTATACAGCATACGAATTCTTGGAAAATCGTTTTGATGTTCGTGTCCGTGGATTGACAGCCTTCCTCTTTCTCATGTCACGTGGTTTATCTGCAGGCATTACCATTTTTGCTCCATCTATAATTTTATCCGCCTTGTTAGGTTGGCATCTTCAACTCACTTGTATAGCCATTGGCGGATTAGTAATCCTTTACACGGTCTCAGGAGGAAGTCGTGCCGTATCACTTACGCAAAAGTGGCAAATGGGTGTGATTATGGGAGGAATGTTCGTTGCTTTTTATTATATCTTAGACAGCTTTCCTACGGGAATAGGATTCGCGGAAGGGGTTGATATCGCTGGAAATATGGGCAAAATGGAAGTGGTAGACTTATCCATTGATCCCACCAATAAATACAATCTACTTTCAGGATTGGTAGGTGGTCTATTTTTATCCCTCTCCTATTTTGGAACTGATCAATCGCAAGTGCAGCGTTATTTAGGTGGCAAATCCCTAAAAGCATCCCGCATGGGTTTAATGTTTAATGGTTTAATGAAAATTCCCATGCAATTCTTCATCCTCTTGTTGGGCGCCATGCTTTTTGTCGCCTACCAATTTAATAAACCACCTATCATTTTCAACGGAACCGCGAAGACAATTGAAATTCAAAAAAATGAAGAACTTTTAGCTATTGAGGCAGAATATTCAACTGTATATTCACTCAAATCAGAATCGCTCAAAGCCTATACGGACGGTCAAAAGAGTGATTTGACAGACGTAAAAACATTGCAAAAACAACAGGATAAACTAAGAGATGAATACAAGTTAAAATTAGAATCCCTAGACAATACTTATTCGGGCGAAGACAATGATTATATCTTTCTCACTTTCGTACTCAATTTTTTACCCAAAGGCTTGATTGGGCTTCTACTGGCCATGATTTTTTCTGCTGCTATGTCTTCAACTGCCGGTGAGCTCAACGCTTTAGCATCAACAACAACGATCGATTTTTACAAAAAGTTTTGGTCGAAATCGGATGACGAACGCAAAGATTTACGCGTCAGTAAATTATTAACCGTTGGATGGGGTATTCTCGCGATAATCGTGGCTTTAACAGCAGGATTATTTGACAACCTAATTGAACTCGTAAATATTTTAGGATCTCTATTTTACGGTACAATATTAGGCGTCTTTCTTTTGGCATTTTTCTTTAAACGGGTCGGCGGAACAGCAACGTTGTGGGCAGCAATAATCGCACAAACATCCGTCTTAGTTGTTCACCTCCTTTTTGTCCTCAAAATCATAAAAATAAGCTATGTTCTTTATACCTTTATTGGCGTTTTCATGGTTGTCATTTTGGGACTAATCTTAAACCTCTTCTTAAAAAATAGAGATCAATTAAAACAAGTAAATAATAACTAAACAAATAAAAAATAAAAGATGAAAAAGTTACTTTTCTTATTCTCTGCGGGATTATTCGCAATGAGTTCAACAGCACAAGACTTGCCAATGCCAAGTCCAACAGGAAACTTAGAGCAGACCGTTGGTTTGACACAAGTAAAAATTGAATACTCTCGCCCAAGCGCTAAAGGACGTAAAATATTTGGTGAACTGGTTGCCTATGACGAAGTATGGCGTTTTGGTGCGAATGCCTGCACAAAGTTAACTACGAATACCACTCTTAATTTTAGTGGACAACTTGTAGAAGCCGGTACTTATTCTCTTTTTGCGACACCTAGTGAAAAAGGTATGTGGATTATCGCCATTAATAAAGATATTGAACAAAGTGGAACGGGATCTTACGACACCAAAAAAAATGTTGCTTCGATCAAGATTACCCCGCAAGCAATTAACTTCACAGAAACATTTACGCTCGACATAGCTAATGTAACATTCAATTCTGCCAGTATTGAAATGCGCTGGGAGAACGTTAGCATTTCAGTTCCTTTCACTGTTGAAACAGAAAAAATTGCGGAGCAAAACATTGCAGATGCAATTAAAAAAGGGGAAGAATTGGAGAAGGTTTATTACAAAGCGGCAGCTTATCTTTACCGTTCATTAAATGACGAGCGAAAAGCTATGCAATTAATCGAGCAAGGCTTAGCGGTTAAAGAAACGTACAGCTTACATTTCTTAAAAGCTCAAATTTTGCACGATAAAGGGGATAATAAAGAGGCAATCGCATCCGCAGAAACGGCTCATAAATTAGCCCTAGAGGCAGACGCTAAAGGTTATGCAGATTATATTAAAAGCACAATGGACTCTTGGAAATAAGATTTCATCTCATTGAAAAAAAAGGGCAATCTCAAGGAGGTTGTCCTTTTTTTTATCTTGAAACCTGCAAGGGACGATAATTAGAAATTAAAAAATCAATCCAAACAAGGTCTTGATCCGCGTAATCCTCTGGAGAAGTGGTACATTCATCAAGGATATAAACGGTAATCAGTGCTAAATAAATGAGCTCTTCATTGTATCGCAAAGGCTGTGGTTGATAATAAGGATACTCATTCATATAATCACTTAACGTATTGATGTCCATCTTTTCCAAATTTGCAGTAAAGCGGGTAGTTACAAAATCGAGTTCACGTTGAATAAAAAAATTATCAAAGCGCAAAACGGTCTTGTTTACATAGAAAGCATCCTTTAGCGAATCCAGCTGTCGCATTTTTGATTGATAACGGGCGCTTATAGCATCAATGTTAGCTTGCGGGTCTCCTTTCGATTTTGCAAAAGTTACACCGATATCTTGCTGATGTCGCCAACTTAATCCAAGAGCAATTTGATGGATTTCAAATGAGTTATTCGGTTGATAAATGGCAGCGATTGAATTTCCTTTCAACAAAAAAAGGGTGAGAAAAAGAAGTCCTATTCGCAGTATCATTTGTTTTTAAATTTTCTTTTCCATCCAAATGGGACAACCAAAATGACCTGTATTACCCAAAGGAGATTCTAGCCAATGAAAACCAATTTTTTCGTATAATTTCACAGCTGACATAAAGTCATCCATTGATTCAAGGTAGAGGTGCGAATACCCTTGTGCTTTTGCCCAGGCCTCGCATTGTACAAAAAGTTGTCGTCCAAAGCCTTTCCCCCTGATGCTTGAAGAAACGTAAAACTTCACCAACTCGGCATAACCATCAGGTAAGGCTTGTGTGGGGAAAACACCACATGAACCTAAAATTTCACCATCCAATTCTATGAGAAAAAAGATCGAATTGGGAACTTGAAAAAGTTCAAATAATTGATCTGTTGTCGGATCAGAATAAACCGTTCCATCTTGACGCGCATCATAATCGTGGAAAACATTGCGAATCATTTGGGCAACCTTGTGATTATCTTCGGGTTGAATGGTGCGAATAAGAGGTGCTTTCATTCCTTATTCTTCTTCACTAAATTGTTCCTCTGCTAAGACCTCTTCATAAATAATATCTTCCTCGTCCGGTTCTTTATATTCTAGAGAATCATGCAATGCGTCCTGGTCCACTTCGCTCCATTCAATCACGACCAATTCTTTTCGCAACGCACCATTTTTTGTTTCGAAACGTGCTCCAGTAATTGTATTGGAGCGAATAAAACCAAGTAGTTCATCATCTCGATCAATATCGAAATTTATTACACCGATTTGAAGTGGTTTTGAATACTCTCCTTTCACGGTAGTTGAATCTGATTTTCGCATCATTTCTCCTTGCTCGCTTATGAATGTTAATGTGCATCCTTCCGAGGAATTGATGAAATACGGTCCTACTAACAGCACACCAAACGAACGAAATTCATTCAGTTCAACAGCGCGCAGATACAATTCAGAATCTAAATTCTTAAAAGAAGGATTAAAGGAAGATGATCGAAGTTGATCCAACTGTTCCTTCAAGAGACGGTCATACTTGGAAAGGGATGTTTTTGAAAATCGAGAAAAAAGTCCTGCTAACATATCATACGTTCTAAACCTCAAAATTAGGCATTTTTTTCGAGCCGACTGCAGGGAGTGAAATAGTCAAATATAGAGATAAGATAGGCACTACCATACACGTATGGAAATGCACTATCTCTTTTGTACAGTCAATTTTATTTTCCTGCTTTCTTTGCTTTTTTTTCAGCTTTCTTCTCTTTTGCCGTTTTTAAGGGCTCTTTTTTTACGCTTTTCTTTGCGTCTTGACTCTTTGCCATGTCTATTTATCTTAAAAGTTGAAGCCAATGTACGTCAGATTAAGATGAATTAAAATGTTTTTGCGCATTATTTTTTTTAGGATTAAAAAATGACTTATGCTTTCAAATTATCCCTTGTGGTTCCGAATAGACACCGGTCGATATCCTCTATCTAAATAGACAAAAAAAGCAGGCCAGTAAAAATCTTTCGATCGGCAATCAACCCTTTGCCTATTTTCTACGTCTAATAAATTAAGCAACCGCATAAATCGGATATCTAATAGCTGATATTCCCACAAGCTTATGACAAAACCCTTACTTCAAAGGTCCATTTTGACCTGTCTCATCCTTTTGTTTGGAAGCAATACGTATGCTCAAATTGTAAGTGGAAATGGCTATTTAATTGGCACGGCTGTTGAAATTGCTGTAGATGGTGTGGGCGGACATGAAGGAACTGCAGATTGGGCGGGACATCATTCACGTGGTGGAATAGCTACTGTACCGTATGGCTTCGTTGCCAACCCAAGTATGGATGGTTGGATCAATTATGACGGTGATTTTTTTACTGCGGGTACACCAGAAAATGGATTTGGTATTGAAATTAATGGAACCAATTATAGCAATAATGCATGGAATTCAGGAACTTCCACTGCCTTTTTAAAACAAATACCTCAATTACCTGGATCAACTATTACACATACGATAGAAGACCAATGTCTTACCTTAGAATGGACGGGGAAAGTTGCAGGCGTAATCATCAATGTTAAATATCACCTGATCGAATCCAACTTATTTTACACAACCGAGGTTACCTTAACAAATACAACTGGATCGACACTTAACAACGTTTATTATTATCGAAATGTCGACCCAGATAATAATAAAGCACTAACAGGAAATTTCTCGACAACCAATAAAATTGTTTCACAACCCGGGCCAGATTGCATTAAAGCATTGGTTTCGGCTGAACAAGCCGCTCCATGGCCGTCGTATCTCGGAATTGGAGCATTAGGCAATAATTTTAGAGTTACACATGGTGGATTTTCTAATCGAAGTGGATCCGATATTTGGAATGCCGCTGGTGGATTGGATGGAACAATAGGATCTGAAAACACAGGTGATTACGCAATCTCTTTAGCCTACAAAACCAATATACCTGCGGGGCAGACTGTTAACTTCCAGTATGCTGTGGTACTCCAAGAAGCAGCGGTTGAAGCAGCCTTTTCAAGCCTATATTTTATTAGTTATGAAACTTCTTTTGGTGAAGGTGTTGGATCTACAAACGCATGTAATCCTGGGGTTGTTATTGCCAATAGTTGCCGTGGCGATTCAGTTAAATTATGGATTGACGGTCCTGCTACGGATGAATATGTCTGGACATGGGCACCAACGGGAGAAACGGCAGACACCATCCTTGTTTCACCCGATTTTCCGCAGACCTATACCGTCTATGGAAGCCCTTTGTCGCCTTGCCTGGTTGGGACAATTACAAAAAGTGTTTTCGTCATGTTCACTGAAGGTCCACAGGTTTACTATGACGACCCTGGCCCTATTTGTGGTGAATTTGATTTAACCACACTCATATATTATGATATAGACGGGGGAGAAAATACCAATTGTATCTTCTTGACAGAGGAACCCGATAGCGCGACGCAAGTTGAACCTGCTTTTGAAGGGCCTATGATTGGGCCGGATGATGAAGTGTGGTTGATGTGCGGCGATAGCACTACACGGTGTTTTGATTTTGTGAAAATTGACTTAAATTTTGTAGGTGACGGCATGGCTGGACCGGATACAACCGCTACCATTTGCGCAGGTCCCGGCACCTTTGCAGACCTCCACGGTTATCTAGTTGATAGTGCAAATACCTATGGTGTATGGCAAGAATTAACGGATTCAGAAAGTTTCGATTCGCTGACAGGCGTCTTAAATTGTGGTGACTTGGTTGGCACCTATCAATTTTGGTATATTGTAGAAGGAATAGATACATGTCTAGCCGACACCGCTTTATTTACCATCACAATTATCCCTAGCCCTGTGGCTAACTTTGAATATGAAGTACTCGGAATTTCATCAGCAGACGGCTTAAATGCAACTTGTATTGTGAATACGATTGATTTCATAAATCTATCAACCATTGATCCACCTGGGGAGATCACGGAGTATGAATGGAATTTTGGAGATGGTACCTTTTCGGATCTTACAAATCCCTCCCACACCTATCTCGCCACTGGCGATTATGGGATCACATTGAAAGTTACCAGTGCGAATGGCTGCATTAGATATGCATCAAGATCAATTACGATATATGACGAACCTATAATTGACTATATTGTAACACTCCCCACTTGCTTTGAATACGAAGACGGCTCCATATTCGTATTGATGGATGATGTCGAAGGGGATTGGAACATTGAAATTACAGATGAGGATGGAAACAATTTAAACGGAGGTTCAATTGAAGCCAATGATCTTGGTGCAGGTATTTACTACATTACTTTCACTGATGTTTCGGGATGTGGAGCGACAAAAGAAGTAGAGGTTGAACAACCTGAATTTTTATTTATTCATTATCGCGTTTTCAATCCGCCTTGCACAGGTGACTCAGGTTATGTTGTTGTCGACTCAACGAATGGGGAGAACTTGAATAATCCGATATGGTATACGTGGGATCCGAATCCAGCGGGAATAGAAGGAGTAACTGCCGACTCTTCTTATTGGATGGTTGCGGGTGATTATACATTAACCGCAACCGACTCAAAAGGCTGCACCAATACTATTGCCTTTACGTTGTTTGATCCGCCTCCATTTTATTTCACTGATTGGGGTGCAGACTCTGCTTACTGTCGCTTGTTTAACTATCAAAGTGGAAATGGATTTGTTTGGGCCGCTGTAACTGGTGGAATACCTGTCTATAACTATGAATGGACCTATTTAGTAGATGGCACTACGAGTAATACAACCACATGGGGAGGACGTAATCCTGGTGATCACCGCATTCGAGTGACAGATGCAGGTGGGTGTGTGTTAACTAAAATTATACATGTCGATTCGATTAACCCCGAAGCGTCTTTTACACTGAGCTCTTCACAATTAAATACTGATTATGAAGGAACAGCGCCTGTCAGTGTAGAATACACCAATACATCTCGTTTCTTTGCTGATCCAAATGATCCAGATAACGATACGTTATTTTTGTGGGATCTAAATCGCACAGTCATTGACGACTGGTTGGTGAGTCGCGATTGGTTCGAAAAATTTGATACTACTTATGAAGCAAGGGGTGAATCTTACGATATTGAGATCTGTTTAATTGCCTATAATAAAAATGGATGTTCGGATACCGCCTGTAAGATGATCACGATTTTCGAACCGCCCTTATTGGCCGCACCAAATGTTTTCTCACCGAATAAAAGTGGCGAAAATGACTTTTTCACCTTTGAATATATGCAAAAGGGGATTGAGGACTTCCATTGTATCATTGTCAACCGCTGGGGAGTTCAAGTTGGTGAGATTAATGGAATAAGAGGTTATTGGGACGGCAGAGATTATAATGGCGATTATTGTACAGACGGAGTCTATTTCTATACCTACTCTGCCACGGCGGATAATGGTGAAACTTTTTCTGGGCAAGGTACGGTTACGTTGGTTGGCTCAGGACAGTAAGGTTAAAAAGTGGATAAAAGCGCATCTTCACTGTCTGGAATATCATAGGCATCTGCTTCAGTAACATGACCGTCTTGATCACTCACACGGGTTAATTTCATACCTCGTCTAAATACCAATTGTAAAGCATGTTCTTTATCCCACTCACATTCGCAGGCCAAAACGATATAAATATCTTTGTCATTTTTCAAACGTCTGCTCACAAAAATTTCTGTTGGATAAACAAAATTCCAAATCGTCAACGGTTGCACATCCTTCATTTTTTCAGGAAATGTCTTTTCATTTAAATATTCGGAAAATTCAAGGAAATATTGATGAATATACTTGATCATCTGCAAGCGATAAAAACTGCTCAATTCTAAAAAATTGGACAAGGCGATCTCAGCATCCGCTATAAACTCACCATCTCGCTCAGGCTGAAACTCGATAAAAGATACAGGCAATTCAGCCTCAACCAATTCAACATGAACGGGTGCACTTTTCCACCAATCTTCAAACTTTTCATGTTGGTGCAAGGTGCCTATTACTTTTGATTCGACTGTTTTCATAATTTTTCCGCGTAGAATTCGTTGGCAAAATTAATGAATTAAAAAGATTTCAATAGAATAAAGATTCCTTCCAACCTTAAACCTCTCACCATCTAAAGAAATGAAATAACTATTTCATATTTCCCCTAAATGCAATTTAATCGTTGCTTAAATAAATCTCGCAAACGCATAAACAAGGATTTATCACCCCTGATTAACGGTAAAATCTAGAACAAAACCAGTTGCATCAAAAAACAGTGTCAAACGACCAGTATTGATTCCGTGATGCGAATAACCTAAATAATAACTGAATTCTAAGTCGGATTTTGAATCTGGATTTCCTAATAATTCAATTATCTCATGACTGGATTTGCCTTTTAATTCATGTGAATTTCGCAGATTATTTAACATATCCCAGCGAAGGGATGGCTCACTTTCTGTTTCCGTCCAACTTTTCCACATTGTTGAATCAAATCGCTCATGCGTAAGATTTCCTTTTAGCATAAAACCAAGAAGCAGCATTAGAACGCAAATTATAAAACCATATTTTGCTACTTTTAGCATCCTACAACTTCTCAACTCCTTCTATTAGAGGTTATTCACCAAAATAGTTGCGATTTTTATGGCCATTTCTCTATTCGCAGTCTTATCGGCTGAGACATCTAAATGAAGATGGATCATTTGCCCGTTCGACAAGAATGTGAGCTGCGACATTTGTGTTCCCCATATCGCTCGATCACCCAAACCGGAGATCGTCTCACCGTCTTTGTAAACCGCGGTGGATGTTTCAAACATATCATCCGTTACATTCTTCACAGGCACAATCGACATTTCTGCCGGGATCGGTATATTTACATCCATACCCCCCATTTCCATGACGCGATTATAGGTGAATTCCTCCCATTTATAAAAACAAGATGAATAGGTTCTTTCTTTTAATTCAATGGTGCCCTCTACACTGTCAGGAATTCCACAAATAGATTTAATTTCAGCTTCTGAAATTAAATCACAGGGCAATTTTTCTTCACCAATTTCATTTTCACTAATTTCGTTCTGAACTTCATCAGTTGTGCCCGAATTTGAACTACTCTCACAAGCGGACGTAAAAGCAAATAATGTTAAAAATAAGATGGATCGTTTCATAGCTGACACTTGTTTAGAATTTAATCAAATATAACCATTTTTACCCCGTAATTTTTCTGTTGAGTAGAATTTACTCAGCACATAAAGCTAAAAAACAGCCTTAGCAAGCAAATTACAAAAGCATATTCAACTGTTTTTGTAAGGCAGATTAGAAATTTAAAACCGAACACCTAGGCTTGCTCGCAGTATGAAATTAAAATCAACGTCTTCAAAGGTATTCACTGTTTGTGGGGACACCACAGTCTCAAATTTTCTTTTGGAGTAAAGACCTCCGAACCCAATAGATGAGTCGATATAGAAATAGTTTAAAAATTTAATATCAAACCCCTGTTCCACTAATAATTCGGTAGAAAACCCGTTGACTGTATTCATTTCATTTACACCATTTATAGAAACGGGGGCTGTATTTTTACCCCATTTTTGCATGCTATTCAGCTGAAAATAGAAATTAAAAATTTTTCCTTGCCCATTGGGATAAATTCTATACGATAAATCAACCCCCGCAATCTTTCTCCCATTTGAGTTAGAATATAAGAAAAAAGGAAAATAAAAATAGGGCATTTCACCTACCGAAGGACCAATTGCAAGTTCATGTTTACCTTTTAAGAGTGTCAAATAAAGTCCGAAATTATATTCGGATGAATAAGCTGTTAGATAAGTCGTTGGACGCAACCCATATTGAATAGATTGATTTTTCTGAATGGATGAATCGCTTTGAGCAAAACTTATTTGCATATAAAAAGTAAGGCATAAAAGCGCTAAATAGTTCCTAAACTTCGCAGTAATTTTGATCATTTATTGGGTTATTAGTTAAGTTTGAATAATAGCTAAATTACATCTTTTTTACTTCAAAAAAAAGTCCAATTCGTTTTTTTTTTATGCTATGACGTCGATTATTTGAGCGCGCTATGTTTCGTTCTTTTAATTAACTTTAGTCCAAATAATGAGCAAAACGGTTTACCGTCAAACCATTATCTTCGTTCTTAAAAGACAGTAGGTCTTGGGAATCGCTCAATCGAGTCATCTCATTTTCAAGAATGAGAAAATCATACAATGAATCCATTCTACTTTTTATCCCTTTCGATTCGCAACTGCCGAGGGAATTAGCAAAGGCAACGATTAAGATGATGTGCGTAAATAAGTTCTTCAACTTCATCTCTTCCGACTAATGATAATTGTATGTTCATCCAGGTCACCATTTGCTTTTTCATACGAAAGAACAAAACTTTGAAGGATGTTAAAACCAAGATTTTCTAGTGAAGTAGTAACCTCGCGTAAGGAATGAAAATTGAAAAATAGTTGATCACCAGTACTGCCCGTTTGGAAAATAGATTGACTTGGTTCACCCGCGACAAAACTAAAATAAAACACCCCTTTACCATTCAATTGCAAATGGACGTCCTGAAAAAACCCAATCAAGTCCTCTGAGCTTAGATAGGGTGCTATGAAACCAGCCACAATACCATCAAATTGTCGATTTAGTATCAATATATCCTTTGCATCCAAGACTTGCACCTCAATTTGTGGATTGTTTTTCTGAGCCAATTCGACCATATTCGAAGCATAATCTGTCGCCAAAATGCGGAGTTGGGGATTGATTTTCAACAATGCAGCAGAAATATTTCCTGGTCCACAACCAACTTCTAAAATAGTAGCATTAGCATGTAATAATTGGTCCTTAAAAAAGCAATACGTTTCGTCATAGATTGAAAGTTTCATAAAACGTTCTTCGTATACATGCGCCAACTTATTCCACACGATTCTTTCCTCCTTTGATCCACTCATCCCACAAGAAAGTTTACACTTCATTTTTATGGTTCACGATCACAATCGAACCTGATACTAAATCGTGTATCGCTCGGCCATTTGCGTTCATAGATACAGCCAATAAGGAGACAATACCAACTGTGGCTTTAATCACATAGCGAAAAACAGCAACGGGAAAGCTAATATTCTTTTTGGGATCGTTGTTTCGTTTCACTCTTAAATTTAGCGCACGGTGACCTAATGTTCCCCCTATTATACTTGTCAATAACGGGTCGTATAGGATAAAAACAAAGACAAAAGTCCATAGTCGTGTAGTATCAGAAACCTCACCTATACTCTCAAAAATCTTAGTCACAATAAAGGCAAAGAGGAAGGTGACAATAAGATCAATAAACAAAGCCTGAATACGGTCTTTAAGATCGGGAAGAATTAGGTCGTTTTGCATCATTCACGAAGGAATGAATTTCCAGCTCAGAAAACAAGAAAAAAGGTATCTTATTGGGTAAAGATAAATTTTTCATACCTAAAACAAAGTTCTCTACAGGTCGAGAAATACAAATTGCTCCTCTTTCCTATCATTCGAGAAAGATGATCTGCGTGAAACAGAATTCTATCCATATTCAACAAAAAAGCCCCGATAACGATCGAGGCTTGAATTATTTAAAAAAATCAAGTCTTACTGAATCGTAATACAACCGTCTTTAATTGTAATTTTTGCTCCATTTTTTACTTTAACCCATCCGCAAGATGTCTTAATTTCAACCTCAGATGCACTTGTTTGAATCGAGGCAGATCCTGAAGTTGAACTTCTAAATTCGACTTTTTGAGTCGACCCGTTTGATCTCACTTCCATGGTGTAGGTTTTAGAATCCTTATTGTAATAAGAGATGGTAAAAGCACTGGCAATATTGGCTAATAAAACAAAAGCCAATGTGAAAAACATCATTTTTAATTTCATAATCTTTTAAATTTAGATTTAACTTAATAAGGTGAATATATGAATTTTAAGTTTATGTCACATTTTTCAAAATGATCATGCTTTTGATTGCGAACAAGATAGCCGTCAACGCTAGCCGCTTTGAATCATGAAATTATTATCTACCTCTTGAGCCCCAAAAACTTAAAAAAAATAAAAAAAAATTAAAAATATACGCGTGCCCTAAAAACATTTCTTGATCCTTCTTGTTTAAGGGGAGTTCTATAATTTAATACTTTGATTTTCAAATAATTATATGCATATTTACGTGTAATTTTGAATGAAATAGACATGAAATCTGTAAAGTATAAAAAACAAGG
>Ga0222659_1000390_pt1 | contig 27333 bp, 18 predicted proteins | sample AntAcemetagen547_FD_179850 | JGI IMG/M metagenome (GOLD analysis project Ga0222659, IMG submission 179850) | Saline water microbial communities from Ace Lake, Antarctica - #547 | ecosystem: Environmental > Aquatic > Non-marine Saline and Alkaline > Saline | place: Antarctica: Ace Lake...
AACCGCCGCCGCCACCGCCGCCAAATCCTCCATCTCCGCCTTCATCCAAGCCATCCGTATAACGGGTACCTCCAATTCCTCCTTCCGCAGGACGCCTTCCGCCTTGCGCATATGTTCCAGTATAAACATAATCCGTAACAACATTTCCACCTGTGCCATTGGTGAGCCAACCAGCTCCACCACCAGCCCAATAACTAGAACCACCCGAATTTGAACGACCTCCGTTTCCAGAGGTCCCACCATTTACAGAGGATGCAGAATTTTGACCATTCACAGTTGATGTTGCGTTTCTTTCAACATACCCGAATCCCGCACCGCCAGCACCTCCACCGGCTGCTATAAGTGGATTTGTCGCATCCAAAGGATCCCAAACAAAAGTACCACCGCCACCACCTGCTGCAGCGTTATCTTCAGTTGTGACACGTGTGTTTTCACCGTGTTGACCTACTAAAATATTAAGAACTTGTCCTTCAACAAGTGAAAATTCACCCTTCATTTTTGCTCCTAATCCTCCCGCCTCTGGATTAACCGAATAGGTGTCATTTCCTCCTTGTGCACCGTATACTTCAATTTGAAAATCACCAGTGTAAGGAACAGTCCATTGTTGTATACCTTGCGTACTCATATTAAAAAAGGCTGGATCAGATGCCCAATCAGCGCCAGCATAAGCTGAAACACATGCTGATAATAAGGGTCCACTTTTTCCTTCGGCCCCTGCATTGGTAAATGTATGACCTTCAAAAGGATAAAGTTGACCGTATATAGGATTTGAATAAGATCCAAAAAGCACGGCAAGTGCAATTAGAATCTTTAAGATGTAAAGATTTTTCATATGTTAAATTATTGGTTTGCAAGCAAAAGGTCGTGAATAAAAATGAATTAGAGCTATAAACGAGCTTTTTTTTCGAAACAGGCCTCCTTCATTTATGAACCAATGAAAAAGCCGATTCGGAACTGGTCCAAATCGGCTTTTTCATTATTTTAAATTAAGTTGTTTATTGCTTTACCAATTTCACACTATTCGAACGACCGTTTGCGTTTAGTTGAACGTAATACGTTCCGTTTGCAAGTTCGGCAAGCGAAACCATTTTAGAATTGAATGCAGTACCACTTAAAACAATCGCTCCATTCGAAGCGTAGATTGTATAAGAAAATGCTCCTTCAAGTGCAAGCACTACCGCGTCACTTGTTGGGTTAGGATAGATTGAAATTAAATCAATATTTAACTCTTCTACACCTGCTTGACTTCCAAGCATAAATTCAACTGTTTTTTCACAACCCTCATCATCAATCACATACACAGTGTACGTTCCTGCATTAAGTCCTGTCAAATCTTCAGTATCATCTAAATCTCCTGTGCCATCATTATCCCAATCAAACAAATAACCTGGTGTTCCACCTGTTACTGTTAAATCAATCTCTCCGTCAGCCCCAAAAGCAGCCATCACAAAAGTCGCAGATATATCAAGCGTATTCGGTGTAACTTCGACATCAACAGAAGCCGTATTTTCACAACCATTCACATCTGTTCCAACAACAGTATAGGTTGCAGTACCTTCAGAAGCTGGTGTAAACGATTCTCCATCTACAGCTCCCATATCCCATGCATAAGTTGAAGCTCCACCTCCTAAAAAGATAACATCACTTCCTAGGCAAATAACATTATTGTCAACCGTTGCATCAATTGTTGGCAATTCGTTAACTGTTAAACTCAATGAGGCTGAATTCAAACACCCGTTCTCATCAGTACCTTGCACTGTGTATACAAATACACCAGTAGCTAGAGGCGCAAAAGGCACACCATCAACACCACCCGGCATCCATGAATAGGTTAACGCGCCACCACCTGTTAATGTAATTTCATCACCAATACAAATTTCTTCATCATCAATAGATGCAGTCACCTCTGGTAATGCATAAACCGTTACTTCAACTGTCGCTGAATTCTCACAACCATTATCATCTAAACCAACCACTTCATAAGTAGCTGTTCCAGCAACTGGATCAAAAGCTACACCATCTTCAACATCAGCAGGATCCCAAGTGTAAGTTGTTGCACCACCGCCAGATAACGTCAATGATTCACCTTCACATAGCTCATCATCACTTGCACCTGCAGTTACAACTGGTAATTCATGAATTATGATATCTACAGTAGTAGGACAATCTAATGGATCAACAGTAGTAGCTGTATAGGTAATTGCACCAACACCAGGAATAAATTCAACCCCATTAACAACACCTAAATCCCACGTTACCGCTGCACCAGTTATTGCTGTACCATCTAAAGTTAAGGCGTCACCATCACATAATTCTGCTTCATACGCCTCCATTGCAATAGGATTACACAATAAAGTGATGACTACAAAGCCATGTCCTGCATTCACTGCACCTGTATTAATTTGATCTGTACCCGCATTAAAAGAGCCGCCACCGCCGCCAGATGACATACTTGGGAATAGGTCCCCATTCTGACCGCCACCGCCTGAGTAGCCACCGCCACCGCCTGTGCCCATGTTGTCAGAACCGCCGCCGCCGCCGCCGCCGAATCCACCGTCTCCGCCTTCATCTACTCCATCATTGTACCTGATTCCACCGATTCCTCCTTCTAATGCTCTTCTTCCACCTTGTCCATAGGATCCTGTATAAAGATATGCCGTAGCAGTTCCACCACCAGTGCCATTTGTTATCCAGCCAGCACCACCGCCAGCCCAATAACTTGAACCGAGCGTATTGATACCACCACCATTGCCAGCTATGCCACCATTTGTTACCGAAGCCGCATTATTTCCGTCTACGGAAGCCGTTGCATGTCTACCTAAATAATTAAAACCTGCTCCGCCAGCACCACCACCAGCAGCAATTAATGGATTTGTATCGTCAACAGCATCCCAAACAAAAGAACCCCCTGCACCACCTGCTGCAGCATTATCCTCGATTGTCACTCTTGTATTCTCTCCTCTTTGACCAACCAAAATATAAAGCACATCTCCTTCAGTCAGTTCAAATGTTCCTTCCATTCTAGCTCCTAATCCACCTGTTTCTGGATTAGCAGTATAGAGATCATCTCCCCCTTGTGCACCATTCGCTTCAATACGGTATGTACCGGTAATTGGCACAGTCCACTCTTGTATACCTTGGGTAGTGACATTAAATAATGCGGGATCTAATTCCCAAACTTCTGCAGCGTAAGCTGTTTGACATTGCCCTAGTGTTGGCCCATCCTTGCCCACTGCGCTTGCATTTGTAAAAGTGTGGGAATCAAAACTGTAAAGTTGAGCGCTAACATTTTGAGAGCAAAAACTCAATGCAAGCAGTCCGATAAATGACTTGTAATACTGTTTCATAGCTATATTTAGAATTGTTATTTACCCCAAAGATGATCGTTTTTTTTCGAAAACCGAAACATCTAACCCTATAAATAGTATAAAACCCGTATAAATACCTGTTGTTATTCTCCAACAATTGGCCGCTAAACCCTATTCGGTAATACCTTCCAAATCCAGCAAAAAAGCATATTCCATGGCAACCTCTTTATAACGTTGGAAACGACCGGATGCACCTCCATGTCCAACCTCCATATTACAGCGCATGATTAATTTATTATTATTCGTTTTTAAGGCCCTTAATTTGGCAATCCATTTGGCGGGTTCCCAGTATTGAACCTGACTATCCCAATATCCTGTTGTGATGAGTAGATTTGGATAATCTTGGGCACTAACATTATCGTATGGCGAATAGGATTTAATATAATCATAGTATTCTTTGATTTTTGGATTTCCCCATTCATCAAATTCACCCGTTGTTAATGGAATGCTTTCGTCCAACATGGTATTGATTACATCAACAAAGGGAACTGCTGCAATCACACCATGCCAAAGTTTTGGTTCCATATTCACGATCGCTCCCATCAATAATCCTCCTGCACTTCCGCCTTGCGCATAGAGATGATCGCTACTCGTGAAATTTTGATCTATCAAGAATTTTGCACAATCTATAAAATCATAAAATGTATTTTTCTTCTTCAGCAATTTACCGTCTTCATACCACGATCTGCCCATCTCTTGGCCTCCACGAATGTGCGCAATTGCAAAAGCAAAACCTCTATCCAATAAACTTAGGCGAACAGAACTGAAGGTAGGATCCATTGAATAGCCATATGAACCATAAGCGTATAAAAGTAGCGGTGCATTTCCATCCTTCTTAAATCCGTTCTTGTAAACGATTGACACGGGAACTTTAGCTCCGTCTCGAGCTGTAAAAAAAACACGTTCGGATGTATAATTTGACGGATCAAATTGCCCTCCTAAAACCTCTTGTTGTTTTAATAATTCTTGCTCGCGAGACATCATATTATAATCGTAAACAGAATTGGGGGTTGTGAGTGAAGAATACCCGTAACGTAAAACATCCGTATCAAATTCAGGATTATAAGAAACATAAGCGAGATAAGCCGGGTCATTGAATTGAATATAATGTTCTGCTTTATTTTTCCAATTCAAAATACGTATTTGCGAGAGTCCCTCTTTGCGTTCTGAAATGACCAATTGGTTTTTAAAGATTTCGATTCCCTCCAATAAAACATCTTCCCGGTGCGGAATGATTTCGAACCAATTTTCTTTCGTGGTTTTGTTAATTGAAGTTTTAACTAAGCGGAAATTTTTGGCATTTAAATTTGTTGTGATATAAAATTCATTTCCAAAATGATCCACCTGATATTCAAGGTCACGTTCGCGAGGTTGAATCACCTTCCAATCACCGAGTGGCGTATTTGCATCCAAAAAACGATACTCAGAAGAAAGGGTTTGTTGAGAAGCGATCATTAAAAATTGCTTCGATTTAGTTTTAAAAACACCACAAGTAAATGTTTCATCTTTTTCTTCAAAAACGAGCACATCTTCCTCCGTTGAAGTACCCAATTCATGTCGATAAATTCGATTTGCTCGCAATGTAATTGGATCTTTTTTCGTATAAAAGATGGTTTTATTATCATTTGCCCAAGTGATGTCGCCTTCTGTATTTTCAATCTTGTCACTATAAATTTCGCCTGTCATCAGATTTTTAATGTGGATGGTATACTGACGTCTCGAAACAAGATCCACACTGTAGGCCAATAATTCATTATTCTCACTCACCGATTGATCACCTATAGCAAAATAAGATTGATCTTTTCCCATTGCAGGGCCATTTAGCATAATTTCTTCAACTTGTTCTTCCCCTTTCTTCTTTCTGCAATAAAATGGATAATCCTCCCCTTCTTCGAAGCGTGTATAGTAAGAATAACCATTTATTAGATAAGGAACTGATTCGTCATCTTGTTTGATGCGTCCAACAATCTCTGTATACAATTCATCTTGAAGCGGAACAGTATGTTCCATTACCTCATGCGTAAACGTATTTTCAGCATTCAAATAATCCAAGACATCTTGTGTGTGTTCATTTGGAATTTCGGCATTTTTTTCTTCGTCTGAAAGACGCATCCAAAAGTAATTATCAATGAGCGTGTCACCGTGTGTGATGACTTTTTCTTCAATTATTTTGGCAATTGGTGGTTGAGGTTCTTGTGTGTGGTTCATTTCGTTGTTTGTTGTACAGCTCGTTATAACTGCAATCATTCCGATATTGATTAAATTGATTCTCATAATTAAGGTACATGTAAGACACAATTAAAGATAGTTTAATTGTGGATCCATCAAACTGACAAAAGGTTTTTTTTAGACTGTCTTTTTATTCGATATCGTCCGTTTCATTTGTTTGCAAGGTTAAATCCCTAAATTGATTTTCGGCACTGTTATAAAAAGCATTTACAGCATCTTGTACTGAGAGAAAAAAGTATTGTTCTCCTATGAGCGCCCGTAGTTTAGATCGTCTTAAAATATCCCTGACAGGACCTTTAACCCCAGTCATCATAAATTTAATCTTACGTTTTTGATAATCTTCGATAATATCTTTCAGAACATGTATCGCAGACGAATCCATTCCGTTAATTCCTCTTGCATCCAAAATAACAGCTTTCAAATTACTCCGTTTTTGTTCAAGCACTTTAAGTCGATCTTGGAAATAGCCTGTGTTTGCGAAAAAGAGTTGCGCATCAAGACGGACAATTAAGATCGATTCATCCACTTCGATATGCTTAAAGCGTTCTACATTTAGGTAAGACATACTTTTTTCATCTAAACCAAGCTCTGCTATATGCGGATAGGACACCCGGATGAGCAGCGCAATAATTGAAATTCCAATCCCCACAATAATTCCTTCCTCCACACCCAAAACCAGCGTTGCAATTGCAGTAATTAAGAACATAGCGAAATCCTTACGATCTGTTTTCCAGAGATGCTTAGCCTCTTTAAAATCAATTAAACCATAAACCGCCACAATGATTATAGCCGCAAGAATAGCATTTGGTAAATAATAAAAATAAGGCGTTAAAAAAAGGAGTGTGAGCATAACAATAATGGCGCTAAAGACACCAGCCATTGGCGTTTTTGCCCCACTTTGATCATTCACGGCGCTGCGCGCAAAACCACCCATTGTAGGAAAGGACTGAAAAAATGATCCTCCAACATTTGCTAATCCTAAGGCAAGCAATTCTTGACTTGCATTAATCTCATAATTTTTGTGCTTCTTTTGAATAGATTTTGCCACTGCTATCGATTCGGTGAAACCAATTAAAGCAATTGTAAACGCCAGCGGCAAAAGCGCTAAAATGGCATCAAAATCGAGTTTAGGAAGACCGAAACTAGGCAAACCATCAGGAATATCCTGAACGATCGAAACATGGTATTGATCTACCTTAAAAAAATAGCCTACCATCATTCCTAGAAGCACAATTATGAGCGGAAAAGGTAATTTTTTATTGATTTTTTTTAGCATGATAATCAATAAAATAGAAGAAGCGCCTAGCCACAGGGTAACTGGATTTAATTCGCTGAAATGAAGATATAATTGATGTATTGTTTCATGTACCTTACCCCTTGGAATGGTGATACCGAGAATATGTTTAAATTGACTAAAAGCGATATAGATTGCTGCCGCAGAAACGAATCCGGAAAGTACGGGATGCGACAAAAAATTAACTAAAAAACCGGCCTTAAAAGCACCCATCAAGACTTGAATGATGCCAATGATAAACGTCAATAAAATCGCAAGACCAATAAAGTCAGCAGTGCCAACATCAACCAAAGCGCCTATTCCACTTGCAATAAGAAGTGAGACGACAGCGACAGGACCGACGGCCAATTGTCTTGATGTTCCAAAAATGGCATAAATAATTAGGGGTATAGTAGAAGCATACAACCCATAAATCGGAGGCATTCCGGCCAACATTGCATAAGCCATTCCTTGGGGAATAAGCATAACGCCAACTGTTAGTCCAGCACTTAAATCGCCAGCAAGGTTTCCTTTGTTGTAATTTGATAACCAATCGGTAATTGGTAAATATTGCTTTAATCGACTCAAGGCTTTTTACTTTAGACGCAATTTAGTTGGATTTTTTAGAATAGCATGCGTAAATTACAGTGTTCTGACGAATATGAATGGAGCGAAGAGGAATGAATGGCGAAGGGTATTGAGATCCTTAAAAAACTGAATTCTCAAATTTAAACGGTTAAATTTTAGATTATGATCGTATATTTGCCCCATAATTCACCCAAAATGAAGCGTCTCCCACGTTTTTAAAAACAGAATTTAGATACAAATTGATGCCAAAAAAAATTGCAATTATTGGACTAGGATGGCTTGGGTTACCGTTGGCAAAATCATTTGCAGCTGATGGGTACGACGTGATCGGAAGTACAACTCGGACAGAAAAATTAATGCGTTTATTGCAATCGAATCTTTCGGTACGAATAATAAAAGTAGCGAAAAATAAGCTCGAAGGCGATTGGATGAACTTTATTAAAGATGCGGATTTGTTGGTGATCAATTTACCTCCTGACCGACAAGCGAGGGACAAAACAAGCTATCCACAACAAATCCATCAAATTGTTTCAAGATGCGAACCCTCGTTAAAGGTGATCTTTATTAGCTCTTCAAGTGTGTATCCAACTTCAAATCTGATTGTTGACGAAGACACCAAAATTGAAGCACCAACCGCATCTAATTCGGCTTTACTGGATGCAGAAAATAAGGTCCGCACTTATTTCAAAGGAAATGCAACGATCATAAGGTTTTCAGGATTAATTGGTGAGGGAAGACATCCCGGGAAATTTACCCAATACGCACAAACCATGTCGAATCCAACTGGTAAAATTAACCTGATCCGCCTTCAAGATTGTATCGCATTAATTCGCCGTGTGTATGACCAACAGTATTTTGGTGAAATGGTAAATGGTTGTGGAGATGAACATCCAACCCGAAAAGAATACTATTCAAAAGCTGCAGAATCACTCGGTTTAAAAACGCCTATCTTTAACGAGCAAGCGGGAGAACTTTGGAAAATAGTAAGTAACGAAAAGTCGAAAAAAGACCTCGGCATGAAGTATTCATCTACTTGGGAAGAAATCTAGTCGAAATTTGATGCGAATATTTTTTTTAAATTGCCTGACCTTGAATAAAATCACTATCTTGTCTGTACTTAAACAACGAACATGAAAAAATATTTACTCTCTATTTCACTCCTCATTTCTTCTGTTGGAGCAATTGCTCAAACCACAACTACTGGTAATTTTATGCACGACGGTGAACTCCGTAGTTACCGCCTTTATATTCCTGCGAGTTATGATGGCACAACACCTATGCCACTCGTTTTTAACTTGCATGGCTACGGCTCTAATAATGTAGAGCAGGAAAATTATGGCGATTTTAGACCCATTGCTGATACTGCAAACTTTATCATTGTTCACCCTCAAGGGCTGCCCGACTTTTTTGGTACAAATCACTGGAATACATTTGGAACATCAACTGTTGATGACGTCTCTTTCTTGTCTCAATTGATTGACACCATTTATGCGGATTATAATATTGATGGGAATCGCATTTATAGCACAGGGATGAGTAATGGGGGCTTTATGAGCTACAAATTAGCTTGTTTATTGAGTGGTCGAATTGCGGCTGTTGCCTCAGTGACAGGTTCTATTACACCTGCGGAATTAAGTGATTGTATTACCAATCATCCTATGCCCGTGATGCAAATACACGGCACAGCAGACCCTACGGTTCCCTATGAAGGGAGCGCTTTGTTTATGCCTATAGAGGATGTAGTTGATCATTTCGTCAGTTTTAACGCGTGCAATCCCATTCCGATTACAACTGCTGTTCCAGATATTGATGCTACCGACGGCTGCACGGCGACTCATTATGTTTATACAGATGGTTTATTAGGCAGCACCGTTGAATTCTTTAAAATTGAAGGAGGAGAACATACGTGGCCAGGATCTGCTTTCGGTGGCGCCGGAACGAACAATGATTTTAATGCATCTGTTGAAATTTGGCGATTTTTTAGTCAATATACACTCAACGTTTTAACGAGTTCGGTAGATGAGATTCCGAGTTCATTGGATTTCCAAATCGTGCCAAACCCGGCAGCAAATGCAACTGTTTCACTCATTTTTAACACGAATGAACAACGTGAGATTACTGTGTTGAATGCTTTAGGTCAAGTTATTTTAACTACCCGTTCTTCGGATTCAATTTTTGAATTGAATATCGAGACGAAAGGTCTTTATTTTGTGTCAATTACTGAAAACGGTCAAACGCATACTGAAAAACTGATTCGCAACTAAAAAGCGATCTTTCCTGTACGGTGTTTTGAATCAGAAACAAGCTGCCAACAATACACCCCATGTGTCAATTCAATTGGAATTTGTGCAATCAAAGATGTTGTACATTCGTAATTGAATAACCTTTTACCTGTACTATCATAAAGTGTTATAATCGCTCCGGCTGATGCGTTTTTAATCATTAGATTTTGGTGTGTATAATCGTACCAAACCTGTATTGGAAGTTGATTTGCATCTTGACTCAAATTGGCAGTATAATCAGTGATGAAATCCATCATAACAGGTAAATGGTCAGACATTAAATACAGTGCAACAGCAATTGAATCAGGGATTGTCGGGTTGAAGGGAATATTGATCGATTGGTTAAAGCGTGCACCATCCTGTCCCAATGCTTGATAAGAATCCTCTAAATAGCTTAACCCATTTGTATTCTCAAGCAAGTCATTGGAAATAAAAATGAGATCAAATCGATCGTCCATTCCGCCACCTGCTCCGTCTCCCAGTGGCGATTCACGCGTACTTTGCGTATGCAAATAGGCATAAGATGCATTATTATTCCAATCACCAATGCTATTAATTGGATCATAAAGTTCAATTGAACCTGTCTCTCGCATTGCTAAATGGCCCGATTCATTTCCTGAATAAAAATTAAAATCGCCACCCGCAATAATATTTTCACGATTAGACATTGTATTCAAATGATATTTAAAAATAATAGCCTCCTCTTTCCGTTGATTGAAATATCCTGAACCGGCTTTTAAATGAAGTGAGAATATATGCAAAATAACGGTGTCTGAATCTTCAACTAATCCTGGACTTTTATAATATAAATCGTATTTACTGATATCGCGCAAACCAGTTGGGATTTGAAGTTGCGATCGCAAGCCAAGCAGATCCGCATTATAATAAAGCATATTATCAGTATCCGGTCCATCCACATAGGTGGCCGCTTCAAAATGTGTAACGCCCCCAACATTGAGTGCTTCATTTAAGATTAAATCGGAGCCATCTGCATCTAATAATTCATTCACTACGAGCACATCTGGTTTTGCATAGGCCATAATCTTCCTTAAATAAACAATTCGCTCTGGAGACGTAGAAGGAAAGTTTAATAAATTGTAATACATTACGCGAATAGTATCTTGCGCCATAACGTGACATCCTAAAAAAACAAAAAAGCCAAGTAAAAACACCTTTCTCATAGGGTACAAATTTAATTCATAATTTGGGATTAATTTTATATGCACACATAATTAAAAAATAGTACCTTAGATAAAAAATACATCTTGATCCTCCCCTTTATTACTTGGATATTGATGTGTAATTATAGCTGAATATGAATAGACCATTTGCATTGGCGCTCTTTGCATCCATTTTTGGGGTGACGAGTTGCGCTCCTTCTCGTTTTGTAGAGCCTTTAGAAAAAGATGAATTAACCGTTGGGTTTTCTTTAGGCGGACCGGTTATCGAATTTAATGGCCCTATACCTATGCCTATGACGAGCGTTGAAGTAGGTTATGGATTGGATACGAATTTAACCGTATTTGGAGCTATTCATACAACGGCCGCTTATTTTGGAAATATCCAATTGGACGCAGGTGTGACCTATAAGTTTCTAGACCAAAATAAATTTATACCGAACGTATCCATATCCCCGAGTATCAACTTTATGTATACACTTGACGACCGAAGCGGCAAATTGTGGCCAATTTTGGATCTGAATGCCTATTGGAATTATGGGAATCGCACGAATTATTGGTATGCGGGAGTGAATAATTATTTTGAACTTTCCAAAACTATGGCGAATGATCAACCGCAAGCGCACCATTGGATTTTTAATCCGCAAATAGGGCATGTGATAAAAGGTAAAAACGACCGTTGGCAACTCACCACTGAATTCAAATTTTTGGCACCCTATATTAAAAACTGGGATGCCTTTGTACCTTATAAAAGTTTAACAGGGGGATACGGCGCAACCGGTTTTTATATTGGATGTAGATGGAAAATTGGCAATCAAGATAATTAAGATGAAAAAAATAATACTTTACACTGCTCTACTTGCCTTTGCGATAGCATGCAAGAAGGGGAATTTGGACAGCTTGGCCTTTTATGGCGAAAAGTTGGATGCGTATGAATTTGAAAATTATGCCGCTGGAAACGAAGCCGTACCTGATGAATATGCGGTAACGGCCGCTAATCGAACCTTGGTTTCTATGCAATCCATAGATGAAAAAACGGGTGAGTCGTATACCATTTATGGCGTCTATATTGGTGATGTTTCGACTATTGCCACCGATACAGTGATTTTATACGCACATGGGCAAGCAGCGCATTTAGATGCCTATTGGCCACGTGCAACCCTATTAGCAAGTATTACCGAACAGTATAATTATGGCGTTTTCATGATGGATTACCGCGGATTTGGGATGTCTGAAGGAGCCTCTTCTGAAAGCGGTTTAATTGAAGATGTAAATGCGAGTATTGATTGGTTAATCGATCAAGGAGCTGCGGCAGAGCGCACCATGTATTATGGATTTAGTTTAGGTTGCATTCCGATCATTGATCGTGCCGCAAATCGTGCCGATTTTCAACCAGCGAAAGTAATAATCGAAGCTCCGCTTGCCTCGGTTGCAAATTTAACGCAACGCTCATTAATTCTCAATGTCAATCCTAAATCGATTACGAATTTGGAATTTGAAAATGCTGAAAAAATAAAGGATGTTTATATGCCATTGTTGTGGTTGCATGGAATTGATGATGATTATATAGCCATTCAAAACGGTGAATTAATTTATGAAAATTACGGCGGGGTTTATAAAGATGCTGAACGCGTTGTGGGTGGACACCACGGTGATATTCCTGCAACTATGGGTTATGAAAATTACATTACACGCCTGCGGAATTTTATCGAACTTTAGAGCGGCTCGTTCAAGTCTAAAAAGTTCCTCGTTCTTATTCGAAAAATACTAGTGACTTGTTTGTTAAACAATCCTTTAAAAAAGGTAATTTTGCAGACAAGATATGAAAGTCAAATCTCCAGACGAAAATACAGACACGGATAACAAGTGGTATCAAACGCCGTGGCTAAAACGCATTGGTTTCTTAGGTTTTCTTTTCTTTCTTGTAAAAGGTTTAATTTGGCTCGCTGTCTTTTTTGGTTTATTTAAATGGTTTGGTGTATAGGCGATTCACTCCGGTCTCATTCTTATCTTGCCAAACCTAAATGATCCATTTCGAAAGGACCCCTGTTTTGAAACAATGAATAACGATCAAGTCCAACCTATTTCATTTAAACTGACTAAAATCAGTTTATCGTTGGTCTGATTATGACATTATAATGACACTAAGATTCATTTAAACTCCGAATTTTGCGCAAATTTTAGTATATGTTGCAAAGACTTGGTTTAATTTTCGCATTCATTTCATCAGTGGCGTATGGGCAATCCTACCAAACCGTGCGAGGTACTGTAAAGGAATCCTTTACCGAACGTGTCATAGACAGTGTTGTGGTTACCTTACTTTCTGAAAACGTGAAGTATAAGGAGACGGTGACGGATGCTGCCGGTAATTTTTCATTTGCTGATGTCGAACTTGGATTCTATGACATTCAATTCAGTCATGATGGACACACGCCCTTTATTTTACCCGCTATTTCTGTTTCAGTTAGCAAGGAGACGGTGTTGAATATTGTGATGGAAAATAGTACCAAAAACTTAGATGAAGTTGAAGTAACATTCACCAAAGAACGGGGTGTACCCAATAACGAAATGGCCAATGCAAGTGTCTTTTCAATTGAACCCCTTGATGCGCGACGAATTGCTGGGGGATTGGACGATCCTATTCGTGTTGCAGGCACTTTACCGGGTGTTACAGCCTCTACTGGTTTTTCTGCCAACTTTGTTTCCATTCGCGGTAATTCGCCCCGCAGTTTAAAGTACCAAATGGAAGGTGTAGAATTACCGAACCCAACGCATTTTGCACGAATCGGTGGTTCTGGAGGAACGTTTACGATTTTTAGTATGCAATTAATGGATAAATCTGACTTCTATACCGGTGCTTTTTCTTCGCAATTTGGAGATGCCTTGGGCGGTGTTTTTGATGTTAAGTTTAAAAAAGGGAATGCGCAACAACACGAAATGACCTTTCAAATTGGAACCTTAGGTGTTGATTTGGGGTCGGAAGGACCACTTTCAAAAAAGAACAATTCGTCTTATGTCGTCAACTATCGATATGCCACAGTTGGCTTAGGAAGAATTGGAAATCCATCTTCACCGACTTACCAAGATTTTTCGTTTAATATTGATATTCCATTGGCGAAGTCAAAAGCAAAATTGCAGTTCTTTGGCATTGCAGGCACAAGTGACAGAACAAGGGCAGCGTTAAGCGACAGTGCGGACTGGAAGGAAAGTTTGGATAGAACAACCTTGTATTTAGCCTCCACCACTGTGAGCATAGGTGGCGTTTACACCAACTATATAGGTGCAAAATCAGTTTTTAAAGCAACGGTGGTAGGCAGTTATTCAAAGCAATCCGATAATAAAGAGTATATCCAAGATGACTTTTCTGTTATCAATCAAAAAATCAATGAATATACCTCCATGCCGATCACCGGCGCATTGTCCTTCAAGCATAAATTTGGTGCGCGACATAGCAATATTACAGGGGTTAGTTTTAATACAACGGCACATGATTGGCGAGCAGAAATATACAGCTTCAATCAAGCCAGACAAATTATCCTCATGAATGGAAGTGGCAGAAGTAATCTTTTGCAAGCGTATACGCAATCTAAATTTGCTCTCACTGAAAAAGTTGAAATTTTTGCAGGTGTGCATTTCCTGCATTATGACGTGACGAAGCAAGAAACAATTGAACCACGGGTCAGCCTGAATTATCAGTTAAATGCAAGACATGGATTTTCGCTTTCGGCAGGGATGCACAGTCAAGTAGAGAATTATGCAACCTATTTGTATGAAGAAACCAATTCAATGGGTGACATCAACTTTCCGAATAGAAATTTAGGACTCGCTAAAGCCATTCATTATATCGTGGGTTATAGAGGAAAAGTATTTACCAATCACAGGTTGCGTATTGAGGCCTATTATCAGCAACTGTATAATGTGCCTGTGGATAGTTTTACGTTCTCTACCATTAACCTAGAAGAGTTAAGTGATTTAAGAGCGTTAACAAATGCAGGAACAGGACAAAACTATGGTATTGATATCGGTTTTGAGAGATACACAGACAACGGCTTATACTATATCATTAATTCGAGCTTTTGGCGATCCTATTATACAGGCGGTGACGGAATTCAGCGCAGCACGGCATTTGACAATAAATATAATTTACGTTTTATCGTTGGGAAGGAATATAAATTAAAAGCTTCTACCAAAAAAAATGGTGTTGAGCGATTTAGATCCTTCAGTTGGAACGAAAGTTTTAATGTATTAGGCGGACAAGCTTTTACACCGCTCGATTTTGTCAATTCGAAACTCGAACAATCTACCATTTATGACGCGGCTTTGGCTTATTCGCAACGAGGAGAAACACTGCTCTTTTTAGACTTTAATTTTAGTTATACCATCAATAAAAAAGAACGTAAATCAGTTTGGGCCATACAAATTAAGAACTTATTGAACAATGGAAATGCCTTATACCGCGAATATGATACGGTGCTTGACCAAGAAGTTGTGGTAAAAGCAACAAGTTTCTTTCCGAATATTTATTATCGATTGGAGTTTTAGATAAAATTAAAGAATGTGGCTGCGGTTGGTGTATACAGCAGGTATGGGCGGGCTGCAGATGGTGCCCTCAAGGAGCTATTCTTTATACACTTTAGTAGTGGTCGTTTTTGTTTTTATATAGTAAATACCTGAGCTTAAACTCGAAACATCAAGTACCAATTTACTACTGCCGTTTTCAATTTTGAGCGCTAATAAAGTGATATCTTGCCCAAGCGCATTATAAATCGTAATCTCAGCCAGTTCGGTTGAATTTGCATGTATTGTAATCTGATTTTTGATGGGGTTTGGGTACATTTCTATTTGCGAATTTTCCAATCTTTCAATATTGACGCTTCTAATTTCTGAGTATTCGAATTGACCGTCAAAATCAGTTTGCTTTAAACGATAGTATGATATTCCTATATATGGGTGACTATCACTTGCAGAATAACTTAATATAGATGAAGAATTTCCTGCTCCGTCTACTAAGGCTGCTTCCTCCCAAGTAGTTCCATTTTCCGAACGTTCAATTGTAAAATAGTCGTTGTTGTTTTCAGAGGCCGTTTGCCATTTTAGTTGAACTATTTCATTATTGATTGGAGAGGCATTAAAATTTAATAGCTCTATTGGAAGTGCACTTACCAAAGATATTACAATGTTATCAATTATTAAACCACAAGTTCCCGCAGAAGTCCCATTAAAATCAATAGTATGGCTCGTAGCTGTGGCAGTGAAATCAAAAACTTCCACTGTGAAGCTAAACGCTCCTGTGCTTGAAATGTTTTCGGTTGGAAGCGCACCACCATCAATACCAAAGTCTAATGTTTGGGTTGCCGGACCGCAAGTTGTTCTTCTTGAACAATCAAAAGTAATTTGATACAAGGAACCAATCGTAAAACCAGATATGGTTTGACATAGACCAGCTTCGATATCTACTTCTGCCACTCGATTTGAGCCAGGCCCTCCATAAACGGACTCTGGATTTGTTTCCGGAGCACAACCCCATCCTGCTCCTCCCGAAGTAAAGTTGCCGTTAGTAACTGTTTGAGCACTCGTGTTAAAACTAGTATATAACACTGCTAAAATTAGATTAATTCTTAATCTATCCTTTTTTATAAAGAACACTATAAACTTCATTTTTCTGTATTCAACTTTTGTTCAATTAGTACACGACATAACTCAAAAAGCCAGTATCTCAATTTTCCAAAGAAACCAGTTGTTTTTATTGGTAAATGTCTACAAACACATACATCAATTCATCAACTAATGAATAGGTTAATGGTCTGAATAATAATCGGGGTTAAAGATAGGATTTTATTCATAAAAACAATAAACTAAGCCTGTCTTTTAGCGAACTAGCACGAAATAGCAATTGAAACAAAAATGCAAGACCCCTTTTTTTTGCAGGGAAGTTATCCCACAATCAAATCTGTACTCCAACTATTTAGTCGTTTATTGCAATTTCTTGTAGATCGGGATCCGAATCATACCCTTCTTTTCTTACCAAGTCAAAAGCTCTAGTTAGAAGGAGCCTTAGCAAACTAAAATTAGTGATTTAGAGCAAGGAACCTTTCGGATGAATACAAAATTTCATGTAAATCAAAAGCCTTGTAATTAATTCTGTTTCACCTATTCGTCATTCGCATTCCGACCCATTTTATGCGCCGCAGTTTTTAATTCTAAATATGCCAAACAAAATAAAATTATGATTTCAAATGTGAAGTATAAAGAGCCTATTGCTGATATGTTTTTGAAGTAAAACACCACATAAAAAACGGTGAGTAAGCCATACATTAGGTTTAAGATTGCAATTATTCGTACAAATATTCTCCACTGTTTATCTATATAGAAAAAGCAAAATATTGAATAAATCGCAAATGATAAAGCAATACCAATTAAAAGCATAAGTGTTTTATCTGGCAGTCCAACTTCATGATTAAAAAAAGAAAGAATTCCAAATAAGCATGCTGCACTTACTAATGCGCCAATACCGTCAACCAAAAAAAGTTTCTTCGGGTTTAAAGAAAAGGCCTGCACTAAAAAGTTTAATTTATTTCGAATTATTAATTGAGTCACTGACTATTTTTTGCGTCTAAAACTACAAAATAAACAAATCTGTTTTGGCAGAAGTGTCTTGTAATTTACTATATATGATGATTGTTTAGTTTCACAAACTGTTTCTACTGCTTTTGATTTCTCTTCGTTCAATTTTAAATAATTCACGTTCTTTTGGAGAACTTAAACTACCACTCAATGCCAATAAATGAAAATGATTTATTTACATCCCTCATTTTTTCCTATCACAATACCTGAAATTCAAACCTTGGATAACCTTTTATGCCAAACTCATTATAAAAACCAGTGAATCTGAACTTATAATAAAATCCTTCGTTGGTTTGAATGATAAAAACCTGCGTTGGATCAACGACATATTGTCCTTCGTCAAAATTGTAGAATTTCCAATCGTAACCAATCGTATTTAAATTAGAATGTAATTCTAGGCTTTCCGCATCTTCTCTAACGATTTCTTCAAAAGGTTTGTCTGTGAAATAAAGTCCATTTGTTTGGTAGCGATTTAATAAAACACCCGTTACTAAATAGGGTATTAATGGCTCATGAAAGATGTGTGTATATTGCGTAAAAACCAAATCATAATCTGCATTTGGTGGCGCTATTGTCACTGCTCCTTCTCCAAATTTGTAAAAAGTAAATAGATTTAGTTCATTTTTTTCTAGGTTGATTGTTGTTCCCGTAATATCAGCTAAATTTCCTTCCAAAAATGTAAATCCTGAAGTTGAAAAACTTATTACTTGAATTTTTTTATAGCCTAATTGGGTTCCAGATTCGTCATATCCCATATCAATTAAATAAACGTAGGAATCGCTTCGCCAATCGCCGAATGAGGTTGAATCGAGATTACCAGAAGGCACATCCCAATTCCAATTAGCATCTGCAATACTTGTCAGTTCAGTAAAATCCAATTCGCTTTTTGAAACGGCCATTCCTCTGCCCGAATTTAAGATGATATGCCAGCCATCCGCAGCAGATTCAAATGCTAAATCCCAAGCTGTTTTTTTGTTTGTTGAAATAATCGTATTGGTCTCAAGATCAAAATAGAGTTGATTTTCGTAAAACTCCCCTATTCCAACGGTATTCGAAATGAAGTTTCCCGGTGGTCGCCTTTCAATCGCAATTTCTTCCTTTTGACAGGCTGACAATAAGACAAATAAGGCTAAAATTATCGTTCTATTTTGCATTTTTACGCTCATATTGTAAATTATATTTTAAAGAGATAAATGCTGACATTCCGCGCGCAACATTCATGTTTCCAGAACTCGAATGCACGCCTGCACTTTGCCCAATTATTTGCACATCTGAAACATTTAACAGGTTTTTTCCACCAATAATTACCAGCAATTTATCATTCATCCATTTAGAAGTAAAACTCAAATCTAAAATCGAATAATCATTTTGCGTTCGTGTCTCTATTAACCCTTCTTGATTGACATAAAAGCTCTGTAATTCACCATTATATTTGTAAAAGAGGTTTAAACTATATTTATTTTGCCCAAAACTACAACCAATATTCGCTGAAATTTCTGGAGAGAAAAAATAGGGATCTAACGAACTATCTTCATTCGAAAGCGGATTAAAACGTCCGATATAATTTGCATTTAACCCAATATTAAATTGTTTGCTTCGAAACGAAATTCCAGCTTGATTGCCAACGGTGCTATACGATCCAATATTGATATAGGTATAGGTATTATCTTCCAATAACCCGAGTGTGATCAAATCGTTGATGTCATTGTAGAAAATGCCATATTCGAATTTTATCAAGGTTGATTTAACGGGTTTTAAATAGGTTAAATAGGTCGAATAATTCCAAGAATACTCTGCAGTTAAGGTCGTGCTTCCTTGAATATTATGATTGATATCCACAAAGTCAAAATACAATTCTTTTAAAGATGGAGCTCTAAATCCACGTGCTGCAGAGGCACGAACGGAAAGATTTTTTTTTGTCCATTTTAAATTCAATGAAGGTATGACGGGCGAATTATAAACCGAATTATAAGCATATCGGACAGCAGGTTTTAATAGGATTTGTTTCCCTAGTTTCAGCTGCAAAGTTGTAAAAAGTGCATAATCACCAATAAATTGTTCTTGATTTAATATGCGCAAACCAAAAGCTGATTCATAATTAAGATCTGTCCCCACTTCCATTTCAACTTTTTTATTTAACTCAAATTGATAATTTACTCTAAAATTCATCAAACTATAACGTGAGGTATCTTGTGCGCCTTCGGTTTGAACCAGTGTTTTTTGAAGGGTTGTTAAATCTTTTATGAAAGAATTTTTAATTCTCAAATAATGATTATTCGCAGCAATAATAGTTAAGCCACTTTTCTTAAATCGTTTGTTAATGCTAATTCCAAAATCATTTCGATAAGTATTATAATAATCATCAAAAGCAGTTTCGAGATAAGGTGCTTGTGGAAAACCACGATTTTCAATTACTTCGTTAAAATGACGATAAAACGGGTTTAAACTCCATCCTTTTAATGTTGTTAGATAACGAAATTCACCACTTAATTGTTCTTTTGGTTTCCATGTTCTAAAACGATTTGTATCAGCTAATCGATTATATGGAAATTCAATAAAAGGATCATTCATTGACCATCCATCAAAATAATTTCGTGCTAGAGAAACTGTAAATGTTTGTTTTTTTATCCGCCATGCTAATGAACTTGACAAATTATAATTTCCTATTGATTCGTAATAAGGATTAATTAAAAAATCAATCTTTTTGGAGGTGGATTTTTTTGTGATAATATTGATTGTTCCACCCAAAGCATCCGTGCCATAATTCACTGATAATGGTCCTTCCACAATTTCAACTCGTTCCACATTATTCAGATTTAATTGACTTAAATCCACATTGCCATCAAGTCTTCCGATAACCGGAACGCCATCAATCAATATTTTGACATTTTGACCTGAAATTCCGCTTAAATTGACGGTTGTTCCTAAAATATTATCATTACCTAATCGGATTCCTGTCTGATAAGTTAATAGATCTGCAAGATTATTTGCTCCGGTTTGGTCTATTTGCTGGCGCGAAATAACTGTAATTTTTTGAATCGAATTATTGACGGTTGATGTATTGTATTGCGCTGTAACGACAACAGGGTCAAGATCGATAATTGAGTTTAATCGAATGAGTAGTAATTCTTTATTTTTGATTGTGTCTTTAATTGTTTCAAAACCTAATGCGCTCAGTTCAAAATATGACTTGAGAAAATCTCCATCAAATAAAATCTCACCTGATTTGTCACTAAAAAAAGTATTCACTGCATTTCTTGAATTCTCTCGAATTTTTAAAATGGCATTCTCTATCGGTTGTTCGGTTTTTTGATTGATAACAACAACGCGAAATTGTCCAAACAAACCAAAACTGGTCAAGAAAAATAAGATGGAAAATGCGGAAATTTTCATGTGGAAATAATTCTTTTGAATTGAATTTTAAAAGGCGAACCTTCGTTATTTGAAGATTCGCTTTTATCGTTTTGTGATATTCAATTAATGTGCAATTACAATTCGGTGATTTGACGTATTTCCACCTGCAGTTTCAACTTGTAAGAAATAAATGCCATCTGCCAAACCAGAAACATCTAATTGATTATTTGATGATCCAATGCCATTAACAACATATACGCGCTGTCCATTTGTATTGTATAATTCAATCTGATTTAAGTCTTCACCCATAGCAGAAATAGTTAAGATATTATTTGCTGGGTTTGGATAACATAAAATAGCTACATTTTCAAACATTTCAATTGAAGCTGTTTCAATTTTTTCTTTAGAGAAATACATTTTCCCATCAGCTGATCCATTAAATCCTGTAAAAATCACTTTCCAAACATCACCCGCTTGCGTTTGAATGAAATAGCATAATGAATCTGCTATATCATAACTGAAAGTTTCCATGTTAAATGATTTCCAATCATATCCAATCGTATTAATTACGGGAGTAAAATCACCTCCAATATAAGTTGCATCAGTAACAAGAACTTCAGATGAGCGAAAAATTGGTGTGTCATTATTTGATAATACACCCGTTACACCATAATGCATGCCAGGCGCAATTTCGTCAACATAATTTGTGAGAACTAAATCCCAATCCAATGAAACTGGTTCGCGATCAATAATTGTGGCGGATGATAATTCATAATAAACAAAATTTTTGCTCGAATAATCCGCTTTTAAAATGGATACATTTTCTGTTTCTGTATTGTCAAGATTTGCGTGAACAAAAGTATATGTTCCACTCGCCAATTTTTTGATCCACAATTTGTTGAAAGTACCATCTGATTGTTTTACCAAAAAAATACGATTTCCATTTGTTGCATGTGTAATTGTACTGTAAATACCCCAACCTAAATCTTCTGCAACAGCTGGGTTTGCAGGCGCGTTTAATGCTCCTTGTACCCACGATTGAAATCCGTTTGCATACTCATCCCAAGACGCATATCCTGCCGTATCTAATGATGCCCAAGCCGCGGTATCGATAGGTGCTACATAAATAGTTTCAATTCTTCTATTAATTCGAATTGTTGCTCCAAAAGGGCTAGTGTCAAACGCTAAATCCCAATCATTGTTTGAAATAGTACTAACTTCTCCTGATTCGAGACTATAATATGATTGATTTACATAGCCGGCCGCAACTGACACTGAGTCATTCACTACTTGCGCAGATACCGTTCCCGCTGCAAAAATTGATGTAATTATTCCTATATATTTATTTTTCATGTTGTCGTTTATTAACTTGTTTGTTTTATCCTTTTGTAAATTTATTCATGATGCCCGCAACGTTTGCACGAACAGTTTCTTCTGAAAATTGACCTGATTCTGTTGCCGTTTCTGCCGTTTCAAACAACTCTTCCCACAACATTTTATCATCCATTTTTAAGGCAATTTTTAGGTTTGATCTCATTTTAAATAATGCATCCCACTCACCTCTAACTACTGCCCAATATGCTTCGTGTTTTGTCCACCAATCAATTGCAGATTGACATTTTGCTACGTCTTGAATTTTGTATTTATTGTATCCTTTTTCTCGAACTAATTCTTTGTCTCCAGCTTGATCTCTGATGATTTTGATATTATCTTGTTCATGAATCCATCCGTATTCTGTTAATTCAATTCTGTTACCACGACTCAATACATTATAGTCTGATCGGTGCGAATATTCTCTTCTTGGAAGTGGTGAATCTGATCTGTTTTCCCAATAATGACGGCCGTCAACATGAATCCAAGTGGCATAACCTTCATATCTAGGGCTATCATCTACTTGGTAAACTTTTTGAGTCCAAGTTCCTTTTACATCCCCATTTTTACGACTCTTATATGTCCAACTTAAATCGCCGTTAAATTCATAAAACGCTGTGTTTTCATAAATCCAATCTTCTCTCCAATGTTTGATTATCACTCCACCGCCTACTATTAAAAGGTGTTGAATGACAATTTTAGTTGGTGTTTCTTCAACTATAAATGCATACTCCGCCGAAGCTGTTGCGTGATAATCGTCATGAAAGATATAATTTGAGTCAGGAGCAAATGTTTCGGTATAGTCAAAGTCTATTTCGAAGCATCCACATAGTGATTTGATTGCCTGAAGATCCTTTTCTTTATTATCAGCTGTAAATCCAAAATTAGTGATTCCTGCAACCGCAAAAAGTAAAAATAAGTACTGTGTTTTCATTTTAGTTTGATTTAATTTGAGTGCAATTTTAGGGGTAGATTGCACGGAAAACAATACCCTAAAAACGGTATTCTTATTTAGACTAATTAAAAATAAGAGGAATTAAAAGATTTATATAACTGATTAATAGGTGTTTAAATTCCATTTCTTGAGCTTAAAAAAATGGATACCCTAAAAAAGGTATTGTGCGTTCCTGATTCTCAACCTAATTTTGTAAGCTTAACTAATGATTAAATTTTAATGCGAAATTTTGCTTTTTCAATTCTATTCATTCTGATTTCAAACTTGAATCTTTTCGGGAAATCTTCTGAAATTATTCCGGGTTTAATGTTGGATACTTTAGATAATCGAATTGAACTTAATTTTGATGAAAATGGAATGCCAACAGCATATAGTTGTGATGTATTTACTCCAGTCTGTTTGGTTGGACAATGTCTGCCTATTCGAATCATTCTTTATTGGGATTTAGCAGGTAATTATCAAAAATTTCAGTTGCCAAACGGCGAAATTTTAACCAAAACAGAGCACGCTCCTTTTACACCTCAAGATTATCAACTATTACAAAGTATATTGAGAAATCCAGCAAGTGAATTAAAGCGTTATACAATGAAGGAATTAACAGGCAATGCGACTGATCACGAAAAAGTTGATGGTGTAAGCGGTGCTACAATAACGGGATTACGAGGTCATTATGTTCCCGAAGCGCTATACTCTAGCCACCGACTTTGGCATTTAGCAAACGGAACAATAACTGAAAATCTTAAAGAATACACAAACACAAATTTATTTACGAAATACCCTATTTCTTACTTTTTAAATTCTTCTGTTGCCAATTGCAGAAAAGAGGCGATTGCATATCACTGTAAGAAAGAAAATCTAAATTTTATCACTCTTTTTAAATCAATTCTTGATTCTTCAGATAACGAATTAACGCTTGCCGCCATTCAATACGCCAATCCTGCTACATTGATGGATCCTTCGATTAAAATGGTTCTTTCAGATTATTATAAACGAACAAAACTCGGACAAAATAGATTAGCAATTCTATCAAAATGGTCTGAAATGAATCTGGATTCCATAGAAATGGTAGCCCTTTCAAGTTTATTGGGAAAATATCAAAATCAATTTAAACAAGAGTTAGCACTGCTCTCTTATCAAGATAATTGGCCCGAAATATCGTATTATCATTTAGCAACATTTATCAAAAATGAACCGAATTTATTGAAAAAAGAAGAAGTATTTCACTTGGTTTATTCGCGCCAAAATCAATTCTCTAAAGCTTTTAAAAAGGAATTTAAAAACCTCATTAAAGAGGAAAAATTAAACACTTTAATGATCGAATAATGCGGTCAGTGCGTGCTTTCACCTGCAATAGATTTAGCTTCTATCTCAATACCGTAACTTGCCCATCAATTCGATACGTTTTATCGCTTTTTAATTCGCCAAAATTGATTATCCAAACATAGGTTCCGTCCATGACAATACCATTTGGTCCGTACGTACCATTCCAGCCATTGGCAACATTATAGGATTCAAAAACCAGTTCGCCCCATCTATTAAAAATCACCAAATGATAATCGTAGATGTCGAGACCTGATACAAAAATCGGTTTAAATTCTTCATTAAATTGATCGCCATCTGGCGTGAAGACATTCGGAATAAAATAGAGGATCTCCTCGTTGATATAGATATTTTGAGAAGTGGTATCAGCACAACCGTATGAATTTGTTGCAATTAATTCTACCGTATACGTCACATTACCCACACTTGGGTAAAGATGTTCAGGATCAGTCTCTGAAGCAGTTCCAGATTCATCACCAAACGTCCACACATAAGCATCTGCATTAATCGAATTATTGGCAAATTTAACAAGCGGATCTGACACTTGAACAGCAGCAGGCGAATAAGAAAAACGGGCCACCGGAACAGGATACACCTCAATATAATTCATATAGGTTGCTTCATTTACACAACCATCCGCAGACGTCACATTTAATGTTACATTATACGTTCCTGTGTTTGCATAGACGTGATTAACAGATGAACCAAAACCAAGTCCCCCGTCACCAAAGGACCAATTATACGTTTCACCCGGATTCAAACTGGTAAAATTAACCTCTAAAACAGGACAGTCTGCCAATTGATCGGCTGTAAAAAGTATTTCAGGAATAGGATTTACCGTTACCAATAGATCATCTTCATCAATGCATCCAAATTCGTCCGTTCCAATAACTGTATAGATTTGCGTTGCTCCAGGTGTAAACGAAACACCATTCACGACTCCCGCATCCCAAGCGTAAGAACCTCCAAGTCCAGCACCAGTGCCAGAAAGCGTAACAGGATCCCCTAAACAAATGGAAAGGTCTGCTCCTGCATTTATAGTGGGTAAAAGATGAACCGTGACAAGGACATCATCTGCATTAACACAACCGTTTTCATCTGTGCCACTGAGCGTATAGGTTGCTGTCAAATCCGGACTGAAAGGGACACCATCTAAGACACCACCATCCCACGCATAGGTTCCACCAACACCTGCGCCAGCACCTGTAAGCACAACCTCTTCACCGATACATAGCGATAAATCGGGACCGGCATCCACCGGAGGCAATGCATTGACAGTAATCGTTACTTCATCCGTTCCTTCACAGCCATTTACATCAGTACCAATAACGGTATAAGTAGCCGTTGCGGGGGGATCAAAAGCCAAACCATCTGTTATGCCACCGTCCCAAACATACGTTCCACCTACGCCGGCACCAAGTCCGGAAAGTGTAACGAGTTCGCCATTGCAAATGGTGTCATCCACACCGGCATCTATGATCGGCAAATCATTCACTGTTACCGTTAAACTATCTGTATTAGAACATCCGTAAAAATTTGTGCCCGTTACCGTATAAAGTGTCGTTACGGCAGGCGAAAAGGGAACGGCATTTGCAATACCGCCATCCCAACTATAGACTGTTCCAAACCCTCCGCCTGTTGCCAAAACCATTAATGACTCTCCAAAACAAACCGACTGATCTGGTCCGGCCTCTATAACTGGCAAAGCACGCACTAATACCGTCACCGAAATAGGACAATCTGAATCGAGTGAACTTGTTGCTGTATACGTATGCGTTCCAACTCCAGGCGTAAATGGTACTGCATTGTCAAAGCCTCCGTCCCATGTAATGACTCCGCCACCAGGTGAAATGGCTTCAAGCGTAAGTTCGTCTCCCACACAAATTTCTGTTACGGGGGCAACTAATGTAAGGGGGTCACATACAAAGGCAAAATTATCTATTCCCACCCAATCATCAGGTCCAACTTCATCTAAGCTTACCGTGATATGTGTAGCGTTATTTGGCGCCACAAATTCAAGCTCAACATAAGTCCATTCGCCCAATGAATAGACATAAGTCAATCCAATTGGAAGACCAAAATCAGTTGCGCCAACAGAAGCACCTAATTCAATATTCGTAGTTGTTCCGGGAAAAATATATTTATTCCAAAAAGAAATGGTATAGGTAACTCCTGAGACAAGTGGCTCCGTCAATTCAATAGCAACGATATCAATTTTATGAATTCCTAACAACCAATCACCATCTTGAGCAGGCGCATATGTCCCCCAAATGTACATATCTATGAGGTCAATATTAGGAACACCTCCTGCACCAAAATCTTCCAATGCAACACAGTTGTATACAGATGCATTAAAATCAGGTATCGTCATGTTAATCGACTCGACACCATCATTTGATTCAAAGCTACCATTGATAAAATCTTGGGCAGAAGTATTATATACAGCAAAGCCGAAAAATAGCAGAATGAGTCGAATGGACAATCTAAATAATTGTCTTAAAGTTGGTTGCATAGTACACGAATATACTCATTTATTTTAGCCTTTTGAAAATATTTTGATATGAAAGATGTCATTCATTCAAATCGGCTCACTTCAGTGGCTAAAATAGAGACGTATGGTTGCTTCGAACGTTGCCTTGAAAAGGTCTTTGGTTATGCTTCTGTCGTCGGTCCTCCAAAATTCATTGGAATCGCTTGTCCTTGGTCATGAATCTTAATTGCACCGTGTAAAGATTCATATTTACCTACATTTTCTCGCAAAGCAAACATCAATTTTTTTGTGTTTTCGGGA
>Ga0222659_1000392_pt1 | contig 27299 bp, 18 predicted proteins | sample AntAcemetagen547_FD_179850 | JGI IMG/M metagenome (GOLD analysis project Ga0222659, IMG submission 179850) | Saline water microbial communities from Ace Lake, Antarctica - #547 | ecosystem: Environmental > Aquatic > Non-marine Saline and Alkaline > Saline | place: Antarctica: Ace Lake...
TTACTAAAATTGGATCAACAAACATTAGAGGTACAACCCTGTATAGCTCAATCATTTGACATTGATAAAACAAAGAAGATCTATACCTTTCATTTAAGGGATGGTATCAAATTTAGTGATGATGATTGTTTTGAGGATGGAATAGGTAGGGCGATTGAAGCGCAAGATTTTAAATATTGTTTTGATTACTTATGCTCCAGCCATGAAGATAATAAATGGCAAGCGCTTTTCAGAAATAGAGTAGTTGGCGCTTCAGATTATGGTGAAGGTAAAACAAAATCAGTGGAAGGAATTCGCGTGATAGATGAGCATACGCTCTTGATTGAACTAATTGAACCTTATGCAGGGTTTCCTAATCTTTTGACTATCACGGCTGCTTCTGTTTACCCGAAAGAAGCCATTGAAAAATATGGATATGATCTAATGCAGGATAAAATTGTTGGATCAGGACCATTCATTGCCAAAACAATTAATAATGGTGAAAATGTCACCTTTGTGCGTAATAATGAATACTGGAGAACGGATGATTTTGGAAATCAACTCCCTTTCTTAAGTCAAGTTGAATTTTCATTTATAAAGGATAAAAATGCTGAACTTAAGGCGTTTCAAGACGAAAAATTAGATATGGTTTGGGGGATCCCAGTTGAAGAAATTCCGAATGTGATGGGGAGTCTTGAAGAAGCTAAGGATGGAAAGAATAAAGAATTTGAAGTTCAGTCGATCAATAGCTTAAATATTCAATATTATGGTTTCTTGCACACAAGTGAGGTGTTTAATGATGTTCGCGTGAGAAAAGCATTTAATTATGCGATAGATCGCGACTCTTTAATTGACTTTGTATTACAAGGTGAAGGTCAAGCTGCTCATAACGGTTTTGTTCCTGAAATGAAAGGTTATCCGTATAGCTCGGTTGCTGGTTTTGATTATGATCCGGAGTTGGCTAGAGATTTAATGAAAGAAGCGGGTTATCCAAATGGGAATGGTTTCCCTGAGATTACATTAAACCTTAATGCAAGTGGAGGAATCAATGAGAAGGTGGCCAATACGCTTACGTCAATGCTGAATAAAAATTTAGGAATCAATATTTCTTTAAATGTGATACCAATGGCTGAATTACATCCTATGGTAGAAGCTGCTCAAGTTGACTTTTGGCGATTTGGTTGGATTGCTGATTATCCGGATCCATCTAATTTTTTATATTTATTTCACGGTAAAAATATTATCGAAGGTCAGGCGACATCTATTAATTACTTCAGATATGCAAGTCCAGAATTTGATAAAGTGTATGAAGCCGCATTGCGCGAAATTGATACTGAAAAAAGAATGGCACTCTATGCGCAAGCAGATCAAATATTAATGGATGATGCCGTGATTATGCCCCTCTATTTTAATTTAGATATTCGCTTAATCGTTCCTGACCTGCGAGATTTTGATATTAATGAAATGGAATACCGTGATCTTTCTGTTGTCTATTTTAAAAAGACAAATAAAGATAATGTAAGGGTTTACGATAACCTAGCGCCCGAGCAGGACTAGTCTAGTAAATAAATTTGATAGAAGCAACGCGGTTGAATTGGACTATCCAACCAATCCATTCTCCATTAAATAGGCCGCAATTTGAACGGCATTTGTAGCAGCTCCCTTTCTTAAGTTATCCGCAACAATCCAAAGGTTTAATGTATTTGCTTGACTTTCGTCACGTCTTATTCTACCTACGAAAACATCATCTTTTCCACGAGCATACAGTGGCATTGGATAGGTATTTGTGTCTAAATTATCTTTTACAGTCACGCCAGGTGTCTCATGGAGTAAAGTGCGTAATTCATTCAAATCAAAGTCTTGATCAAATTCAATATTTACGGCTTCTGAATGTCCTCCTTTTACAGGGACGCGAACAGCGGTAGCAGTAACATTGATTGACGGATCTAAAATCTTCTTTGTCTCATTGGTTAATTTCATCTCCTCCTTTGTATACCCATTTTCAGTGAAAACATCACAATGAGGCAAACAATTCTCGTTGATTGGATAGGGGTAAGCCATCTCTCCAGCAATACCATTTTTTTCGTTTTCAAGTTGCTTTACAGCTTTCATTCCCGAGCCTGAAATCGATTGATAGGTCGAAACAACAACGCGTTTAACACCGTATTTTTTATGAAGCGGTGCTAAGACCATTACCAATTGAATGGTTGAACAATTTGGATTCGCAATAATTCTGTCTTCAGGCTGTATTAAATTTGCATTAATTTCTGGGACGATTAGTTTGTGATTGTCCATCATACGAAATGCACTCGAATTGTCTATGACAATAGTACCAACTTCTGCGAATTTGGGCGCCCAATTTAATGAAGTTTCACCCCCTGCAGAAAAAATAGCAATGTCCGGTTTCTCACTCACAGCTTGATCCAATCCAATAACTGTATATGAATTTCCCATGAACTCGAGTGTGTTGCCAATCGATTTTTCAGAGGCTACAAAAACATAGCTATCAACGTTTAATTTTGCTGTTTTCAATACAGCTAATATTTCCGTTCCAACCATTCCTGTTGCACCTACAATAGCTACTTTCATTTTTTCCTTTTTTAGACGGAGCAAAAATACTATATTTAGCAGTCTTTCAGAAACGCATTATGAAATTTTATTTAACAGCAGTACTCATTCTTGTGGCCATTGTAACGAATGCTCAATTTTCAGATGACTTTACGGATGGAGATTTTGTGGCAAGCCCTGCATGGACTGGAATGGATGTTAATTTTGAGGTGAATGCTTCGTACCAATTGCACCTGATCGCACCAGCTGTCTCTGATACTTCTTATCTCGCTGTCTTTTCAACAATAGCGGATGATGTAACTTGGGATTTTTGGCTCGAAATGGATTTCAACCCTTCTTCGGGGAATAATGCACGCTTGTATTTAATGTCCGATCAGTCAAATCTAAAAGGGAGTTTAAATGGTTATTTCGTCATGGTCGGTAATACAAGTGATGAAATCAGTTTGTATCGACAAGATGGACTTGCAATTTCTGAAATTATAGACGGTATGGATGGCTCTGTCAACCTAGATAATGTGAAAGCGAGAGTGAGAGTGACGCGTTCTGCTACTGGAGATTGGGAGGTCTTGCGAGATACTACAGGAGGATATTCCTTTGTGTCCGAAGGAACAGTGGTCGATTTGACGCATACTTCCACGTCCTATACAGGTGTATTCTGTAAGTATACTTCTTCGCGATCAGACCTTTTTTATTTTGATGATATAGGAAATCCATATGTGGATGGTGTTGCTCCAGTTGTGAATGATGTAAATGTCATTTCTGACACTGAATTGGACGTTCTATTTTCTGAGTCTCTTGATGAAGCTTCGGCAACTATACTGGCCAACTATTTGGTTGACCTGGGCATTGGTAATCCTATGAGCGCTGAGTTGGATGGGCTTGATGCTTCGTTAGTACATTTGACATTCACAAGCCCTTTTCCAAATGGCGTAGAACATTTTATCACAATTAACTTGGTTGAAGATCTTGCCGGCAATCCTATGGCTCTGCCTCAAGTTTTACCATTTATGTATTTTGTTCCCGAATTAACGGTTGAAAATGACGTTATTTTTACGGAGATTTTACCCGATCCAAATCCTGTCATTGCTTTACCAGAGGTTGAGTTTGTTGAAATTTATAACCGATCTACAAAAATCATTGATTTGGCAGGGTGGACCCTAAATGATAATACGTCAACTGCAACTTTCCCCTCTTATATCCTAAATCCAAATGAATATGTTGTCATCTGTGGAATTGGCGAAGGGGTCTTATTCGGAATTGCAAATTTCATTGAACTGGATGGATTGCCAACGCTTACGAACGCCGAAGATGATTTGGTCTTAAAAAATGAAGTTGCTATTCAAATGGATTCAATCCACTATTTTCAAAGTTGGTACAATGACGCCTCAAAACAGGATGGCGGCTGGACCATGGAACGCAAACATTTGAATAGTCCATGCAGTGATGAGAATAATTGGGGTGCTTCTATTAATCTTTCTGGAGGAACGCCTGGTCTTCAAAATTCGATTTGGACAGATTTGGATGACGTTATAGCTCCATCTATTTCTTCGTTCTTGGTTCTAAGTAATACTGAAATTGCGGTGGTTTTTAATGAGTCAATGGACACGACGGTTGATTTGAGTGTGGTAAGTTCACCATCTTTAGCTTCACTTTCAATAGCCTATACGGCTTTAAACGAAGGTTTAATCAATGCAATTACGTTAAACGAAAATACGGTCTATTCAATGGTGCTAACGAACGGAGTGGACTGTTGGGGAAATGAGTTGAATACGACTTTTGAATTCGGTTTACCTGGATCTATTGAACCCGGTGATTTAATTTTAAACGAAATCTTGTTTGACCCGCAAACCGGAGGTTCTGATTATATTGAATTGGTGAATGTATCGGATAAAATCTTGGATTTAAATCAACTTCTACTCGCGAGCTGGGATGATGAAATTGCTCACCACGACCAAGTGGGTGATGCACAATATTTGCTATTACCCGGCGAATACATAGTTTTAACCGAGGATTCAACAGACGTGATCAATGATTTTTCAATTTATGGAATAGGAAGATTCTTAGAAACTGGTTTGCCAACTTATCCGAATGATTCTGGAACAGTTTATTTATTGCGAGCTGATTCTGTCATTGTGGATTATTTCCATTATGATTCCGATTATCATTATGCCCTCTTGAATTCGTTGGACGGCAAGGCTCTTGAACGCATAACCTTCGGAGGAGGTATGAACAATGCAGACAATTGGCATACGGCTTCTGAATTTGTGGATTGGGGAACGCCTGGTTATCTGAATTCACAATTTGCTAACCCAAATGCTGTGGGGAATGTCAGTGTTGATCCCAAACTTTTTTCGCCTGACAATGATGGTTATAATGATGTACTAATTATTAATTTTGATTTGGTAGGTGAAGATAATGTGATGGATGTATTGATTTATGACAATCAAGGACGACTCATTCGTCAACTTAAAGACAATTATTATATGGGACAAGCCGGTTTTTTAACATGGGATGGCATCAATGATGAAGGCGAAAAAGCTGCAATAGGAACGTATGTGATTTTAGTTTCAATTAAGGACCCTTCAGGTATAGAGACGCAATTTAAATTGGTCACGGTACTCGGAGGCCAACTTTAAATGATATCCAAGATGTCATCATCTTCTATGGTCGCGTTGCGCAGGCCTCGTTGAACTTTCAAATCTACTGATGCTATTGAAAAAACAGCAACTAATTTTGCACCAATGAAAAGTGTCATCACGATCAGTTTAAGTCCTCCAAAGAAAAGAATGGCAGTAAGTTGCCTTTCAAATAAAAATCCCAAAAGCACGGCTATAAAAGAGTCTATAAACTCAAATAACGTTTGTTCAATCGAATAAAAAAGGAGGATTGCAAGTAAGAGTACGAACACACTATTTTTAACGTACAACAATGCCTTGAATGTAAATATTTCAAAACACGCGAGGCGATAAACGCCCAGTATAGTGAGGAAGGGAATGGCCAATTGCATGAAAGCATAGCTTAATTGGCCGACATAACTAAAATCCGGATGAGTATAGGCATAAATGCTGTTCAACTCATAAATTGAGCTGACAGGAAGGGAGTATAGGATATAAACACCAATCACCAACAAAAAATAAGCTAGCCATTTATTCGACTTGACAGTATAGATATAAGACATCAACGATTCAAGCTCTTCTCCTTTAATCCGTTTCAAAATCCAAGGACCGAATAAACCAAGCGTCAAAAAGGAGATGCTGTAGATTGAACGCGACATGGATAGCAATTTTAGGAGAAAAACAGAATCATTGTTCTCGTATAAATAGGCATTATCATTTTGTTGAAAAAACGTAATTAATTGATCAAAAATGAAACAGACTACGGCAGAGTAGCTAAAAACGAGCAGTACGAAAACTATTAAATTGAATAACCGTTCACTTCGAAGATCCACGAAATAGTCCAGCACCTTACTTAATAGGGTTCCTAAATTTACAAAAACCCGCATTCAATTTTAGACATAGCTCAATTTCACCATATTCGATTTTCCTTTTTCTTCAATTGGCACGGAAGCAATATTTACAACCAAATCACCTTCTTTGACGAGCCCCATTTTCTTAAGGATATATTTACTGTCACTTATGGTGTGATCAGTTGATACCATTTTATCATAGAAATAGCCTTTGACACCCCAAACCAAACTGAGTTGTGTTAATATTTGTCGATTTTCTGTAAAAACAAAGGTGTCCGATTTTGGACGTTGAGATGAAATCTTATAAGCAGTGTAACCCGAAAACGTCATTGTGATAATTCCTTTTGCCTCAACACGCTGTGCTAATCGCGTGGCATTAAAACACACAGAGTCGGAAATAAAACGCTCCTGATTCTTTTCAGGTAATTCCTCCTTATGATAGATTTCTTCATTTTTTTCTACCTCGCGGACAATTTTGCTCATGGCTTTTATGACTTCTACAGGATATTTTCCAACAGATGTTTCTCCGGATAACATCACAGCGTCTGTTCCATCTAAAACAGCATTCGCCACGTCGTTTACTTCCGCCCTTGTAGGAGAGAAATTTTCAATCATACTCTCCATCATTTGCGTCGCAACAATGGCCGGTTTCGCATATTTACGACACGTTTTAATCATCATTTTTTGCAAGTTCGGAACGGTTTCCATTGGAACTTCTACTCCTAAATCGCCGCGCGCCACCATCAACGCATCTGTGGCACGTATGATGTCTTCAATCTCTGCAATCGCCTCTGGCTTCTCAATTTTAGCAATTACCTTGGCATGACATTTACGCGTTTGAATAATATGCTGTAATTCAATAATATCTCGTGCCGAACGAACAAATGATAAGCCGATCCAATCCACTTTGTGCGAAAGTGCAAATTCTAAATCTTCAGCATCTTTCTCTGTGATACAAGGCAATGAAATCGCTGTGTCCGGAAGGTTTACTCCTTTTTTCGAACGCAAGGTTCCGCCGTGAATTACACGCGTAATTACTTCGTCTTTCTTATTCGTGGAAATAACTTCTAATTGAAGTTTGCCATCATCCATCAAAACAAAATCACCAATATTGACGTCTTTTGGGAATTCTTGATAGGTTAGAAAAACTTTTTCACTCGTTCCTATACACTTCTCAGTCGTAATGATCAATTGCTGACCATCTATTAATTCAACCCCATTTCCTTCCACTTCCCCGATCCTTATTTTAGGACCTTGTAGATCGGCAAGAATAGCGACGTGTAAGCCCTCTTCTTTATTGATCTCGCGAATCATCTCTATGGTTTTCAAATGGTCTGTGTGACTTCCGTGAGAAAAGTTTAATCGGCAGACATCAACCCCTTCCAGAATCATTTGTCTTAACACTTCTTTTGAACTCGTTGAAGCAGGACCCATGGTCGCTACAATTTTTGTCTTCTTTATTTTTAATCCCATAATATTATTATCACTTACTCAATTTAACCTTTTCCAACTAAAATGGTTCGGCTAAAAAACTAAATTAGATTTTGATTTTAATTCGTTCGGGTCGAAAGAAAATGCGGTTAAGATACTATCTATACGCTTAAGACATGTTACGATTTCGTTAATTTCAAATGAATAATTATTTTTTATAATCAAGAAATAATCAATCTGATCTTTCTCAGGGATTAATTTCCGATAATTATTCGATACGTTTTTAACTAAATAGTATTCAACATGCTCCTCTTCGTCATAGAAGGAGTAAAAAGAATAGTAATGATCCCCTTCTTTTTTTACGAAGATACTCAAATCCTCGTCCTTTTGCAAGGCAATTTTTAATTCCTTATTAATTCCCCACGTTAATCGATAGTCTGCATTGCTCGAGCAAATCCCAATTAAATCAAATGAATAGTCATCTTCAAATACAAGCTTATGTTTCGCCATAGTCTAGTGTATACCACAAATGTATTGATATTTACGAACATCTTGGTCTATCAATTCTTAAGTCACCTAAAATTAAAAACTGTATCTTTAGGCCAATAAACAATCAATATGAAATTTTTTCTGAATTCCTCGCAGTATTTTGAGACCAATCAGGGGATAGACCTTTCTGTACCGCTTAGAGATGGCACTCAAAATGTGAATGCATGGTATTGTGATCCTGTGCGAATAGAAGCTGTTCGAACAGCGCATTTCATTGGGGATATAAATGAAGGTGGTGTGGTGAACTTTAAAAATATTTTTTTGAATCCTCACGGAAATGGAACGCACACTGAATGCTTAGGTCATATTGCAAAAGAAGAATTTACAATCAATCAATGTCTGAAAGAATTTCATTTTTTCGGACGAATTATTACAGTTAAATTAAGTGAATTTTGGAATGAAGCTTTTCAAGAAAATGATAGATGCATAGGTGTTGATCAAATTCGATTAGCAACGCAAGAGTGGAAGAATGAGAAAGTGCTTATTGTGCGTACTTTACCCAATGATTCAACGAAGCAAAATAGACAATATTCTGATACCAATCCGCCCTATTTTACTGCAGAAGCGATTGATTATATTAATGAACTTGGTGTGGATCATTTAATGGTTGATCTCCCCTCTATTGACCGTGAACAAGATGAAGGACAATTAGTAGGACACCACCGATTTTGGAATTATCCTGGACAACCTCAAACGCATAAAACGATTTCTGAGCTCTTGTTCATCCCAGATAATGTCAAGGATAAGCGTTATATGGTTAATATACAGATTATGAGTATTGAAAGTGATGCTTCACCTAGCAAAATTATGGTTTACCCCATTTTAGACAGCAAAGATTAGAAGATTTCAACGGACGATCGCATATTTCTAACGAAAAATATTGTTTTATTAGCTTAATGTGCATATATTTGCACCATAAATTAAATTATTCAATGAGAGGGGACTGAATGTCCCCTCTTTTCGTACTTCGAAATGATTGAAAAAAGCACAGTTAGAGAATTAGCGGAAGAGCGAATCGCCGAACTCGATAGAGGGATTTATATTGTTGAAATTAAAATCAATAATGGCAACCAAATTCTTGTCGAATTAGACATGGAAGAGGGTTCTATCGCCATTGATGATTGTATTTCTGTCAGTCGGAATATCGAACATAATTTAGACCGTGAAGAGGAGGATTTCTCTTTGGAAGTGTCTTCGGCTGGTTTGGATCAACCCCTTCGTGTGCTGAAACAGTATTTGAAAAACATTGGTAAAACGGTGAGCGTTGTGAAAATTGATAATGGGAAGAAAGTAGAAGGGGTGCTCACAGCTGCCAACGAAGACGAAATTAAAATTGAAGTAAAGGAGAAGAAAAGTGTGGACGGAAAAAAGAAAAAAGTTTGGGTAACGGAAGAATTTACGTTTAAATATATTGAATTAAAAGAAGTGAAATTAGTAATCACTTTTTAAAAAGAAAAGATGATTTGAAATGCACCAACAAGGACCCTTCGCGGAATTGATTTGGTAAATGGAAACTCACATAACACATTAAAATTAGAGAAATGAATGCGTTAGAATTGATAGAATCCTTCTCAGAATTTAAGGAATTCAAAAATATTGACAGAGAGACAATGATGAACATCCTTCAAGATGTTTTTAGATCTATGCTCAAGAAAAAATATGGTTCGGATGAGCATATTGATGTCATTATCAACCCGGATAAAGGAGATGTTGAAATTTGGATCAACCGAGAAATTGTTCCTGATGGAGAGGTAGAGGATGAAAGTATTGAAATAGCACTTTCTAAAGCTGTTGAAATTGAGCCTGATTTTGAAGTAGGGGAAGAGGTAGCTGAAGAGGTGAAATTAGACGATTTTGGTCGTCGTAATGTGCTTTCGTTGCGTCAAAACCTTATTTCTCGTATCCTTGAATTAGAAAAAGATCATATCTATAAGAAATACAAGGAGCGTATCGGTGAAATTATTACAGGTGAAGTCTATCAAGTATGGAAGAGAGAGATTTTGGTCTTGGATGATGAAGGAAATGAATTGATCCTTCCTAAACAAGAACAAATTCCTTCGGATTATTTCAAAAAAGGCGAATCTGTACGTGCGGTTGTTGCACGTGTCGATTTAAGAAATAACAGTCCGATTATTATCTTATCGCGGACAGCTACCGAATTCTTAGAACGTTTGTTCGAATTAGAAGTGCCTGAGGTATTTGACGGTTTGATTACAATCAAGAAGATTGTTCGCGAACCAGGAGAAAGAGCAAAAGTAGCAGTTGAGTCATATGATGATCGTATCGATCCAGTTGGAGCGTGTGTTGGAATGAAAGGGGCTCGTATTCACGGAATCGTGCGCGAGTTGAAAAACGAAAACATTGATGTCATTAATTATACGTCGAATGATAAATTGTTCATTCAACGTGCATTGTCTCCTGCAAAAATAACTTCAATCGAATTGGATGAAGTAAACATGCGTGCAGATGTATATTTAAAAACAGATCAAGTTTCATTGGCAATTGGTAAAGGTGGACACAACATTAAATTAGCCGGTAAATTGAGCGGCTATGAAATTGATGTGTACAGAGAAGGTGCCGAAGATATCGAAGATGTCGATTTAGATGAATTCACTGATGAAATCGAAGGATGGGTGATTAAAGAATTAAAATCAATTGGTTTGGATTCTGCAAAATCTGTTCTTGAACTAAACGCTGAAGAATTAACACGTAGAACAGATCTCGAACTTGAGACCGTAGAAGATGTGTTAAGTGTACTTCGCGCTGAGTTTGAATAATTTGTAATTTTAAGAAACGAAATTGACTCGGGTCACGTACTTGAGGTAACAAAATAACAGGCAGTAAAGTAAACAGTATAATGGCAGGTATGGCGAAAAGGTTAAATAAGGTGGCCAAAGAATTTAATATTAGTATAAGTACTATTGTTGATTTTTTGGGAACCAAAGGAATTGAAATAGATTCCAAACCAAATACGAAGATAGAGGCAGATATCTTGAGTGTGTTGGATGGAGAATTTGCAGATGATAAAGTGGCGAAATTGAATTCAGAAACAGTCGATATTGGCAGAGAAAAACGCGAATCTATTTCACTAAAAGATGTGAAAAAAGAGGCTGCGCCAGTTGACGAGGATGATGATGAAGATGATGATGATGAAGATGTTAGAAATACCGACTTCACGCAACCGAAAAAGGTTGAACCAACTGTAGTTGAAAAAGAAATACCTCAAGTTACTCCGCAAGAAATTGTAGAGAAAGAAGAGGTGAAAGAGGTTGTAAAACCTGTTGAAGAAAAAGTGGAAATTATTCCTGAGGTTGCTGCCAAAACCGAAGAGGTAAAACCAACAGAATCAACGGATGATTCTATTAAAAAAGTTGCTGTTATTGGTAAAATTGATTTAGACGCCATCAATCAAAGAACTAGACCAGTAAAGAAGAAAAACGAACCTGTTGTTGAAGCTAAAAAAGAACCTGCTAAGGAAGAGGTTAAACAGACTCCTAAACCAGTGCAGGTAGAACCGAAGAAAGAAGAACCAAAGAAAGTTAGACCGGTAGAGGAGATTACAACTATCAAAGCTGTGGGAGCTCGTTTGACTGGACCTGTTGTCGTAGGTAAAATTGTTTTACCGGTTGAGCGTGATAAGCAAGATGCAAATTCTCGCAAAAAACGCAAGCGTATTAAGAAGGTGAATACCGATAATACGAAACCTGCAGATAATCAAAGTCAAACAAGTCAACAAAGTGGCGCCCCGCGTAAAGACTTTAGTCAAAATAAAGGAAAAGGGAAGTTCGCTAAAAAGGAAAAGCCGCAGGTTACTACAGCCGAAATCCAAAAGGAAATTAAAGAAACACTTGCGCGCCTACAAGGAAGTGGTAGCAAGAAAAAAGCGGCAGGTTATCGTCGTGATAAACGTCAAGTTAACGCCGATCGTAGAGCTGAAGAAAGAGAACAAGAAGAGCTTGAAAAGAACACACTTAAAATTACTGAGTTTGTTACGGTTTCCGAACTTGCCACAATGATGGATGTGAGTCCAACTGAGGTAATCGGCGCATGTATGAGTTTGAATATCTTTGCATCAATCAATCAACGTCTAGATCGGGATACAATCGAACTCGTAGCCTCAGCATTTGATTTTGATACGGAGTTTATTAGTGCTGAAGTGCAAGAATCAATTCTTATCGAAACGGATAGTGAGGAGGATTTAATTGAACGTCCGCCAATCGTTACTGTAATGGGTCACGTCGATCATGGTAAAACATCTTTGTTGGATTATATTCGTAATGCAAACGTAATTGAAGGTGAAGCAGGTGGAATTACGCAGCACATTGGTGCATATTCTGTCGAAACAAAAGGAGGAAAAAGGGTTACTTTCCTTGATACACCTGGTCACGAAGCCTTTACGGCAATGCGTGCACGTGGTGCCCAAGTAACAGATATTGCCATTATTATTGTGGCTGCGGATGATGATGTAATGCCTCAAACAAAAGAAGCAATCTCTCATGCTCAAGCGGCAGGTGTACCTATCGTTTTTGCAATCAATAAGATAGATAAAGCGGGTGCAAATCCAGATAGAATTAGAGAGCAACTTTCTCAAATGAATATTTTAGTGGAAGAATGGGGTGGTAAATACCAATCGCAAGAAATTTCTGCCAAAAAAGGACAAAATATCGAAGAGCTACTTGAAAAGGTATTGCTTGAGGCCGAAGTTCTTGAATTGAAAGCAAATCCAGATAAACGGGCTCATGGTACGGTTGTTGAATCTTTGCTTGATAAAGGTAAAGGTTATGTAACAACAGTTTTAGTTTCTTCTGGAACGTTGAAAGTGGGTGATCCAATTATTGCTGGTAAGAATTACGGTAAGGTGAAAGCCATGCACAATGACAAGGGTCAATTGGTGAAAGAGGCAGGTCCTTCTACGCCAGTTTCAATTCTTGGATTTAATGGCGCGCCAAGTGCGGGTGATCAATTCAATGCACTAGCTGATGAAAAAGAAGTAAGACTAATTGCTACGAAACGTGAGCAGTTAAGTCGTGAACAAGGGTTGAGAACGCAGAAAAAATTAACCTTAGAAATTATTGGCGATCGTCTCGCGATAGGAGATTTCCAAGAATTGAACTTGATCGTAAAAGGGGATGTTGATGGATCGGTAGAAGCAGTTTCAGACTCCTTGTTAAAACTTTCAACTGAAAAGATTCAGGTAAATATTATTCATAAAGGGGTTGGACAAATTTCAGAGGCAGACGTTACCTTAGCTTCTGCTTCAAATGCAATTATCATTGGTTTCCAAGTTAGACCATCTGCGATTGCTAGAAAAGCTGCAGAACGTGAAGGAATCGATATTCGTCTCTATTCAATCATCTACAAAGCGATCGAAGAAATTCAAGTCGCTATGAAAGGAATGCTTGCGCCTGAGTTTAAAGAAGAAATTCTAGGTGTAGCTGAAATTAGAGAAACATTTAAAATCTCAAAAGTAGGAACAATCGCAGGTTGTTATGTAACGGAAGGGAAAATTACAAGAAATGCTAAAGTGCGCGTGATTCGGGACGGTATTGTTAAGTATGACGGTCATTTAGGATCTTTAAAACGATTCAAAGACGACGTAAAAGAAGTAAAAAACAATTACGAATGTGGTCTAAACATTGATAAGTTTAATGACATTCAAGTTGGTGATTTAATCGAAGCGTATCACGAAGTTGAAGTCGCTCCGAAATTATAAGCTGAAATTAGAGCATAAAAAAATACCGTCCAATTTGGGCGGTATTTTTTGTTTTAAGCGTTTTTTTATTTTTGTATCACAAGAGAGGTACTAATTATCATTCGGCCGGTAAAACGGGTAATTGAATTTTATCTGCAACAACAACGGAAGTAGGAAAATAGGCTAAGAGTTCTGCCTTAAATCCTTCGGCTTCGAGTTGTGTTCTGAAATTTCCAACACGCACACGATAATTCGGTGCAACATAATCTACATAGGCTTTATATCCACTGTAACGGGCTAAAAAATTGGCTTTTTGCTGTGCAACAATCGTACGGTCTTGATCGAAGAAGATCACAATGCGATAACCGTCAATTTTAACGCCTTCCACGGTGTTCTCGCCTGACCGAACAAATTCACTTAATTTATCAATTCGAGAGTCTTGATGAAGGGTAACTTTGCCTTTCGTCGTTTTATAGTCCAAATTCACATGTTCGGCCTTTAACGAATCACCTGATTTCGGAGTATAACGCATCCAATCGTCTTGCGCGTAAACTTGATTCATCCCTATAAAAAGTAATACTGTAATCAATGGTGCTTTCATCTTATTTTAAATATCGTCTAACAAAGATATAAAATTTGGCTTTTGGGCGCTTCATTCTTATTCTTAGTTTTACCCTTTTTTAGTATTCAACAGACGCAATTTATTATTTCCTAACAGTTTGCAATTATTTGTTTATTTAGAATCATTTTAAATTAATACAATTGACTCTAAAAAATAGTTCAAAATCTAGGCATAATCTGACTTTGTGCTAATTTTGTACGTGATTGTGTATCGCGTATACCAACGAAAAAAGGAATAAAATTTTTCAAATGAAAATAAAAAGTTTGTTCATCTCTAACAAAATCAAGCATTTAGCACTTGTTGCAATTGCCGTATTTACATCATCTTACAATCTTCATGCCCAAGAGCTAGATCTTGCGCTAGGAGAAAAACTCTTTAAGCAAAACTGTGCTTCTTGTCACTTTCCAGATAGGGATATGACTGGGCCAGCATTGCAAGGAGCGCGACAAAGATGGATTGATAACTCTAGCGAAGAGAATCTTTATGCTTGGGTGAAGAATTCTAGTAACGTAATTGCTAGTGGTGACAGTTATGCCAATCAATTGTATACGACATGGAATAAAACAGCAATGACGGCGCAAAATTTGACCAATGATCAAATTGATGCTGTCTTGGCTTATGTCGAGGCGTATACTCCTCCAGTGGCAGCTGCGGCAGCTGCAACAACAGGGCCAGTTGGTCCAGTTGAAACAGAATCATCTTCGTTGTATTGGTGGCTTTTAGCTGGTCTTCTTATTGTTGTAATTGGTGTTGTAGGCGGCGTTAAAGGTAATTTAGCGGCATTATCAAGAGATCAAGATGGTGTTGCTCAACCAGAGCAATTAACAATCGGCCAATCGGCAAGAGGCTGGGCCTGGAGAAATAGAGGCTGGTTTGGCGTCACGGTATTTGTAACTGTCATTTTATTATTGGCATCTGGAATGGTGAAGTGGCTCGAGTTGGGGGTGTATGAAAATTACAAACCCGTTCAACCGATTGCTTATTCACATGAACTGCATGCTGGACAGATGGGAATTGACTGTAAATACTGTCACAATGCGGTAACTAAATCTAAGCACGCAACCATTCCAACAGTTAACGTATGTATGAATTGTCATAAAACGGTTGCCGAAGGTCAAACCCCTGAAGGAACACTAGAAATCGCAAAAATATACGCGGCTGCTGGTTGGGATGTTGATACGAAATCGTACACAGGAAAAACAGAGCCGATTCAATGGGTTAAAGTTCACAACTTACCAGATCACGTTTATTTCAATCACTCTCAACACGTGGTTGCTGGAGGAGTTGATTGTAAGCAATGTCATGGTAACATGAAAAAACAAACAGTTGCAAAAGTCATGTCTACTGAAGACTTGAATAATGTGGGTGTTACAGATGATGACTATCCTGAAAATACAGTGAAGTTTACCAAACCAACCTTGACAATGGGGTGGTGTATAGAATGTCATAGAGCGTCTGGAATCGATATTGCAAATGCGCCAGAAGGTTCATATTATAACATGATTCACGAACGTCTATTGAAAGATAAAAAAACGTATCAAAAATATTTGGAGGATGACAAGGTCACTGTGGGTGAACTAGGTGGTTTGGAATGTGCTAAATGTCATTACTAATAAAGGATTAAAGAGGCTATAGATAGATATGGGAACAAATAGAAAATACTGGAAAGGTCTTGACGAATTGAATGAAACGCCGGAGTTTGTAGCTTCGACGAAGAATGAATTCGCACAAGAATTAAGTGTTGACCAATTTTTGGCTGAAGATAAATTGAGCGAATCATCAACAGGAAGAAGAGATTTCTTAAAATTTCTTGGATTTAGCGTTGCCGCTGCGACTGTTGCTGCGTGTGAAGCTCCAGTTGTAAAAGCTGTACCTTATGTTGTTAAGCCAGAGGATATCACGCCAGGTGTTGCCAATTGGTATGCATCTTCATATTATGATGGTGAAACTTACGCAAGTATATTAGTTAAAACGCGTGAAGGTCGTCCTATTCATATTAAAGGGAATAAAAATAACGGATTTACAAAAGGTGGAACAAACCCACGTATTGTCGGTTCGGTCCTTTCTTTGTATGATGGTGAGCGGCTTCAAGAACCTCAAAATAATGGCGCAACTTCTGATTGGGCGACAATTGATGCAGCGATCATTAAACAATTAAAAGCAACAGTTGCTGCGGGTAAAAAAGTAGCGCTTTTATCAAATACGGTAATCAGTCCTTCAACACTTGAAATTATTCGCGAGTTTAAAGCAAATATTGGCGGTGGGATTTCTGATAGTGTAAATCAAGAAGGAGCAATTGAAGATCTCTCAATGGTTTCTACGGACAATGGAAATATTGAGCATATTCAGTACGACGCAATTTCCTACAATGGAATGCGTGAGGCGAATTTAGAGTCTTTTGGTAAAGCGGTCATTCCTGATTATGATTTTTCAAAAGCGAAAACGATTGTAAGTGTTGGTGCTGATTTCATGAATTCATGGGTTTTACCGACACAGTTCCTAGGTGATTACGTTAAAATGAGAAATCCGGAAGCGGATGAGATGTCTCGTCACTTCCAATTTGAATCGAATATGTCTATGACAGGTTCAAATGCGGATTATCGTTCAATGATTAAGCCTTCTGAACAAGGTAAGGTGTTAGCCTTATTATTGAAAGAAGTTGGTGGTGCATCCGTTGCTGGTTTAAGCACAGAAGGATTAGCATCAGAAGTAATTGAGAATATAAAAGCGGCGGGAATTGCATTAAAAGCTTCTAAAGGGAAGTCAATCGTCGTTGCTGGTTCAAATAGAAAATCAATCCAGGTGATTGTAAACGCCATTAACAGTGCGTTGAACAATTATGAGGGAACAATTAATTTAAATACACCGATCGAATTGCATAAATCTGAGGATGCTAAAATGGCACAACTCGTTAAAGATATGCAAGCCGGAAAAATTGGAGCGCTTATCTCTTGGGATACGAATCCAGTTTATTCTTACGGTGATACCGAAGGTTTCAAAGCTGGTATTGCAAAAGTTGGTTTAAGTGTTTCAATGGCAAAATATGCTGATGAAACAGCTTCATTATTCCAATACATTTGCCCAGATAGTCACGCACTTGAAACATGGAATGATTTTAATCCTAAATTGGGTCATTATTCATTGGCACAACCTACTATTCGTCCATTACATAATACGCGCCCTGCGGCTGAGTCATTAATGATTTGGGCTGGTTTAGCAAGTCATGTTGGAAAGAATAGTACAAATTATCACGATTATATACAAGGTACATGGCAGAAGTGGGGTTTCACTATGCAAACTGAATATTTGGATTTCTATTCTTATTGGTCTGCAATGGTTCACAATAGCTGTGGTACGGATATGTTCGCAACTCCAACTGCCGTTCCTTTTGCCGGTAATTTAGCTGCGGCGGGTAAAGCTGAATCAGCTATTACTACGGGTGAATGGGAAATTGCTTTTTACCAAAAGGCAGGAATTGCTTCTGGTATTCATGCAAATAACCCTTGGTTACAAGAACTTCCTGATCCGATTTCTAAAGTAACGTGGGACAACTATGTGACCATGTCGCCAGAAGATATGAAGGCGCAAGGTTTCGCAATGGAACTCGGTCAAGTAGAAGAGCAAAATGTGGTCAGTGTGAAAGTAGGTGATCGTTCAATCGATCTTCCTGTTTATCCACAACCAGGTCAAGCTGCCAAAACCATTGGTATCGCATTCGGTTACGGCCGTGGTGAAGGTGGTGAAGCGATTGGAAAATCGGCATATCAACAAGAGGGAATTTACGGTCAGGCTTCTAAAACTATGATTGGTGCTAACGCATTTAAATTAGCAGTTGGTGGAGTAACTGAGGCTTTCGAAGCTTCGATTGCCGATACTGGAAATAAATATATTTTAGCATGTACTCAAACGCATGCAACGGTGATGGCAAGAAATTCCATCATGAAAGAAACTACTTTCGATATTTATAAGAAAGAAGAATCTGCTGCTTACAATCATAGACATACACTTCATACAGGGTGGAATCATGATGAAAAGTTAACGGAGGAATTTGATTTGTGGGAAGAGCATCCTGTAGAGGTTGTTGGTCACAGATGGGCCATGACTATCGATCTTAACTTATGTGTTGGTTGTGGTTCTTGTGTTGTTGCTTGTGGATCTGAAAACAACGTTCCTGTTGTTGGTAAAGATGAAGTAAAACGTGGTCGCGAAATGCATTGGTTGCGTATCGATCGTTATTATGCTTCTGAAATTGAAGCAACGGTTGGAACAAGAAATCCTGAAGAATTTGAAGCGGAAGGTTTTGGAGGATTACAAAATCCTGGATCGAATCCTAAAGTGGCGTATATGCCAATGCTTTGTCACCACTGTAACCATGCTCCATGTGAGACGGTTTGTCCAGTAGCGGCGACTACGCATTCAAATGAAGGCTTAAACCAAATGACCTATAACAGATGTATTGGTACACGTTATTGCGCAAATAACTGTCCTTATAAAGTACGTCGTTTCAACTGGTTTAACTACCCTTCTTACCGTAAATTTACTGAAGTTAACCCAGCTCAAGATGATCTTGGACGTATGGTGCTTAACCCTGACGTAGTGGTAAGAACACGTGGTGTAATGGAAAAATGTTCTTTCTGTGTACAAAAAATTCAAACAGGTAAATTGGTTGCAAAGAAAGCTGAGCGACCAGTAGTGGACGGTGACGTTTCGACAGCTTGTTCGGATGTTTGTCCATCTAATGCAATTACATTTGGTGATTGGAATGATAACGAATCATTAATTCGTAAATCAACAGAAGAGAAAAGAGCGTACCAAGCTCTTGAAGAAATAGGAATTAAACCAAATATTTGGTATAAAGTTAAAGTTAGAAATGAGGAGAATGAAGAGCTTGCAGCGATTCAAACTGCTCATGGAAGTCATGGCGGAGATGAACACGGTGAGGAAGACCATGCAACGTTGGATACAGGGAGTCATGTTGACGAAACTGAAACGAATAACGGACATTAAGAATAATAATTTTTAGATAATACTAAAACGAAACGAATGCATAAGGAATCTGCAATTAGAGAACCGTTAATTTTAGGTCATAAGACGTATCACGACATCACCGAGGACGTTTGTAGATCTATCGAAGGTAAGGCTCCAAAAGCTTGGTATGTTTTATTTGGTATCGCCCTTTTATTAGGTCTTTACGGGGTAGGATGTATTTTGTACTTGCTAGGTACAGGTATCGGAACCTGGGGATTAAACAAAACTGTGCAATGGGCATGGGATATTACCAACTTCGTTTGGTGGGTAGGTATCGGTCACGCGGGAACGTTAATTTCGGCTGTACTTTTACTCTTCCGTCAAAAATGGAGAATGGCAATTAACCGTGCCGCGGAAGCTATGACAATCTTTGCCGTTTTTATGGCGGGTCTATTCCCGTTAATTCACATGGGTCGTTTATGGGTTGGTTATTGGGTAATGCCTATTCCTAACCAATTTGGTTCACTTTGGGTAAACTTTAACTCACCATTGCTTTGGGATGTATTCGCAATTACAACCTATCTATCAGTTGGTTTCGTATTCTGGTATATCGGTTTGATTCCTGATTTTGCCACAATTCGTGATCGTGCCAAGAATCCGGTATCTAAAAAAATGTACTCAATCCTCTCTTTTGGATGGTCAGGTAGAGCGAAACATTGGAACCGCTTTGAAATCGTATCTTTGGTGTTAGCTGGTTTAGCAACGCCCCTTGTATTCTCCGTTCACTCTATTGTATCTTTCGATTTCGCCACGTCGGTAATCCCAGGTTGGCATACCACTATTTTCCCTCCTTACTTCGTTGCTGGAGCAGTTTTCTCTGGTTTCGCAATGGTACAAACAATCATGTTGATTGTGCGTAAAGGATTAAAATTAGAAGCTTATCTTCATGTAAAGCATATCGAATATATGAACATTGTAATTATGGTTACGGGTTCAATTGTAGGGGTAGCGTATTTAACTGAGCTATTTATGTCTTGGTATTCTGGTGTTGAGTATGAATCATATGCATTCATTAACCGTGCAACAGGACCGTATTGGTGGGCTTATGCATCTATGATGACATGTAACGTTGTTTCTCCGCAGTTAATGTGGTTCAAAAAGTTACGTAGAAGTTTATTGTTTACATTCTTCATCTCAATTGTAGTAAATATCGGTATGTGGTTTGAGCGTTTTGTGATTATTGTAACGTCTCTTCACCAAGATTATTTACCGTCTTCTTGGAGTATGTTTCACCCAACGTGGACGGATATAGGTATTTACATTGGTACAATTGGTTTGTTCTTCGTATTCTATCTTGCCTTTGCACGTTACTTTCCGATTCTTCCAATTGCGGAATTGAAAACGATCTTGAAGTCTTCAGGCGAATCATATAAAAATGATACTGCTCCAGTTAGACCGAAAACAGCGCCTGTTGTTAATACATTTGTTCCTACGGATGAACCTATTGAAGAGGTTGTTGAAACTATTGAAAGCACGTTGGATCATGTCGAAGAAAAAGCCACTGAATTATCTGATGATGAAAAGCAGCACAAAATTTCTTCCCTGATTGAAAAGCTAGGAGTTGGAAACGCCGATCAAAAAGATGATTTAAAAGTGATTAGTGGTGTAGGACCGAAGTTAGAAGAAACATTGAATGGAATCGGAATCTTTACTTTCGAACAAGTGAGTAAGATGACAAAAGAAGAATATGATTTGTTGGATTCAATTACTGGAACCTTCCCAGGAAGAGCTGAAAGAGATGATTGGGCAGAACAAGCTAAAAATTTAATGAATAAATAATAATTCTCATGGCTGATAGAGTAATTTATGCAATGTATGATGATGATCATGTTCTCTTAGACGGGGCTAAGAAATTAGTGGCGCAAGGAGTGCATATCACTGATGTGTTTTCACCATTTCCTGTACACGGTATCGATCCTGTTATTGGAGTGAAGCACACGCGCTTGGGAATTGTAGCATTTATGTTCGGTCTCCTTGGGATGACCTTAGCCGTGATTGGCTTTAAGTACATGATGATTGATAACTGGCCAATGAATATTGGGGGTAAGCCAAATTTCACTTTACTTCAAAATTTCCCAGCTTTCGTTCCGATTACTTTTGAGTTCACTGTATTATTTGCTGCACACGGAATGGCGATTACGTATTTAATTCGTAATAAAACCTTACCAGGTATGCCAGCAGATAATCCTTATCCGCGCACCACAGATGATCGTTTTGTAATGGAAATTCGTTTGTCTGATAATACAAAATTCTCTGCAAGCGAATTGCATGCGAAAATTAAGGAAACGGATATTATCGAAATTGAAGAGAAAGAATACGTTGTTGTTAAATAACGATTCGGAATAAAATAAGCGGTTTTAGGAACGGGTAAAAACTGTTCGGACAAAAGAAAAAATTAGAAATGAAACTGAAAGCATTTAAATTTTTAACAATAGCAGCCTTTATCACTTCAGGAACGTTGGTTTCTTGTGTGGCTGATAGCAATTCTCCGGGTTTGGAGTATATGCCTGACATGTACCGCTCTCCATCTGTTGAAGGACAGGTTGATTATGGCGAAGTGCAAGGAATGTATAGTGATACTGCTCGTAATATGGTGGCGGATAAATTTTCTTTCTTATCTCCTCTTGGAACGGTTCCTTACACTGTTCCTGGTGAAATGTATTTAGCACCTTATCGCCATGGTGCACCTATTGGGGAAGACAGGACGCATGGTCTTTTTGAAGTGCGTCAAGATTCTTCGGGATTGCAAAACTCTAAAAGTGATGTAAATCCAATTCCTTTTACGGATGAAGTCGCGAAAGAAGGTAAAGAGCTTTTTGGTATATACTGTATTCACTGTCACGGTGAAAAAGGAGACGGTCAAGGCTCGGTAATTACAAATAGTAATGAAAAATATCCTTCGCCAGGTGCATATCGTTCAGATCTTTATCCGGGTGAAATCTTTTATACAATTACTTATGGTAAAAATGCAATGGGTTCTCATGCATCACAACTTAATCCTATCGAAAGATGGAAAGTCGTTTATCATGTTGAGTCTTTAATTGGTCGTAAACCTGGAGAAATTTTACAGGAAGCAGGAATTGAAGAAGTGCCAACGGATTCAACCGCGACAAATTAAGAGTAACAATAAGAAGTTTATTAATATTTAGAAAATAAGGTACATGGAATTTCAAATTTCAGCTAAGGCTAAAAAGACAATTTTCGGAGTTATTGGTGTCGGTGTGCTGGCATTCATTATCGGAATTATACAAAATAGCGGTACACCTCAATTTGGGACGCGTCTATTGTCCAACTTTTTAATTGATGGTTTTTTCTTCTTCGCAATTGCGTTAGGAGCGCTGTTTTTCTTAGCGCTTCAATATGCGACTGAAACAGGTTGGTCGGTTGCAGTGAAGAGAGTTGTTGAAGGTGTCGCTTCTTATGTATTGGTGGGGATGGGAATTTTAATAGCGCTTTTCTTAGTCTTAACATTTACGGATGGAGGATGGTTCGGAGAGTTAACAACACACGGTCATCACACGGGACATATATACCAATGGATGGATCCAGCTGTTGTTGAGCATGATGAAATCATTGCCAATAAAGCGCCGTTCTTAACAAAACCTTTCTTTTGGGTCGTAACAATCGTTTATTTTGCAACTTACTTTTTATTCTATAAAGGATTTAGAAAAAGAAGTTTGCAAGAGGATATAGAAGGAGGAACAAAAATTCACTTCAAAAATTTCTCTAAGGCTGCTTTGTTCCTAGTATTGTTCGGTTATTTTAGTTCTACTTCTTCTTGGCATTGGATTATGTCAATTGACACGCATTGGTTCTCTACTCTTTATGGATGGTATGTTTTCGGTGGAATGTGGTGTACAGCTATGACGACAATTATGTTGGTGGTCCTTTATTTAAAACGTTTAGGTCATCTTCAGCAAGTAAATGACAGTCACATTCACGATATTGGGAAATGGATTTTCGCAACAAGTTTCTTATGGTCTTATTTATTCTTCTCTCAATTTATGTTGTATTGGTACGCTGATATTCCTGAGGAAGTAACATACTATGTAACGCGTATCAACGAATATCCAGTAATTTTCTGGGGAATGTTTATGGTTAACTTCATTATCCCTATGTTGATCTTAATGTCGGCTGACGCCAAACGTAATGCAGGAATTCTAATGTTTGTTTGTGTTGCAATTATTATTGGTCACTGGACAGATGTGTATATGTTAATCACTCCAGGAACAATGCACGAGCATGGCACGATTGGATTTATGGAAGTGGGGCTATTTTTAGCTTTTGCGGGGGTGTTTAGTTTCTTTGTCTTAAATACGCTTACGAAAGCACCATTAATGCCACAGAATCATCCTTATTTGGATGAAAGTAAACATCACCATATTTAATAAAGTATCCAGATTAAAAGAAAATAAGAAATGGGAATGAAATTCGTTGTTTTAGTCGTAATCGTATTAGCTGTTATAGCGGTAGCTCAGATAATGCGTGTATATGAACTTTCTTCTAAGATTAGAGGAAAAAGAGAAGAAGATATCGATTTAAGAGTTAATAATATTAACGCTTCTTTAATGATGGTATTCTTATTGGTCTTCTTCGGTTCGTTCTTTTGGATGTTGTTCAAGTATGGTAGAGGAATGCTTCCGAATGCAGCTTCAGAAATTGGTGTTGAAATTGATTGGCTCTACAATCTGAACTGGTGGATTGTTGTGGCCATGTTCATGATTACTAACACATTACTTTTCGTGTTTGCATGGAAATATGCATATGATCCGAAACGCAGAGCACATTGGTTTCCACATGATAATAAATTGGAAATGCTTTGGACTGTTGTTCCTGCAGGTGTGTTGGCCGTAATCATTATTTTAGGTTTGATGACTTGGAATAAAATTACTGGTGAACCTTCTGAAGATGCTGTTATCGTAGAAATTTATGGGAAACAGTTCAATTGGACGGTACGCTACGCTGGTGACGACAATAAATTAGGTTTTGCTGATTATAAATTAGTCGGTACAGCTAAAGATGCTGAAGGAACAGAATACAGCAATGTTCTTGGTGTTGTTTCTCAAAACAGTATCCGTTGGAGAGTTGAGGGAATCAATAATGAAATTGCTGACTTACATGCAACGATAGAACTTGAAGATAAGGGCGAAGTAGCATTTTCTGCAGCTAAGCTTAGCCAAATGATTGCGAAAGTGGAAAAATTAGAACGTATTCGTGAACGAATTCTTGATATGTTAGATATGTATCCAGAAGAGGAATTAGCCTACGCATCTGATGATTATATGACAAAAGAATTGTTCTTAATTAAGGATCAGGAATATTTCTTTATTCTTCGTTCTGAGGATGTATTGCATTCTGCTTACTTCCCTCACTTTAGAGCACAAATGAACTGTGTTCCCGGTCAACGTACAACATTGCGTGTAAAGCCTACGATTTCTACTCAAGAAATGAGAGATAAATTAGGGAACCAGAACTTTAATTATGTTTTATTGTGTAATAAAATTTGTGGTGTTTCGCATTCAAATATGAACATGCCAGTTATTGTTGGTACTGCCGAAGAATTTGACGCTTGGAAGAATGAGGAGGGGACAAAAACAATGGCTTTGAATGATACCATTGCAGCTCCTGTAACATTGAATACAGATCGAATGAAAATGCCAGAGGCTGGGCATGGTGGTGATCATCATGATGCTTCGCACGAAGAGGCTCATACAGATGCAGCGGAAGAACCAGCTCATCATTAGTTTTAATAGAGGTAGATTAAGAATAATATAACAAAATTATAAAAGGATAAATTATGTCAGCAGCAGCAGCTCATACTGATCACGGACATCATCACAAGGAAAGTTTCATTACGAAATACTTGTTTACCCAAGATCACAAAATGATTGGGAAGCAATTCTTGATCACTGCTATTTTTATGGCGGTGGTGGCCGTTATTTTGTCGATTCTTTTTAGAATTCAATTGGCTTGGCCGGGTGAAAGTAATAGTGTATTATCATTCTTTTTAGGGGATACGTGGGCGCCGGATGGCGTTTTAGATCGAGGTATGTATCTAGGTCTGGTTACCATTCACGGTACAATTATGGTTTTCTTTGTTTTGACGGGTGGTTTATCTGGTACGTTCAGTAACCTTTTAATTCCATTACAAGTTGGAGCACGTGATATGGCATCTGGTTTACTGAACATGATTTCTTATTGGTTGTTCTTCTTGTCAAGTATCTTGATGTTGTACTCCTTATTTTTAGAAACAGGACCAGCTTCTGCAGGTTGGACGATTTATCCGCCTTTGTCTGTATATGAAGAGGCAATTCCAGGGTCAGGTGCTGGTATGACCATGTGGTTAACGTCTATGACAATTTTCATTGCTTCCTCTTTATTAGGTTCTTTGAATTATATCGTAACCGTTTTAAACTTGCGTACGAAAGGAATGAAAATGACGCGTTTACCTTTAACGATTTGGGCGTTCTTTATTACGGCGGTAATTGGTGTTCTTTCTTTCCCTGTTCTTGTATCTGCAGTAGTTTTGATGTTAATGGATCGAACGTTAGGAACAAGTTTCTATGTAAATGATACCATCATTAGTGGTGAAATCTTGGAACAATCAGGTGGTTCTCCAGTTTTATACGAACATTTATTCTGGTTCTTAGGTCACCCAGAGGTATATATTGTATTGTTACCTGCTTTGGGTCTAACTTCTGAAATCGTTTCAACAAATGCACGTAAACCGATCTTTGGTTACCGCGCTATGATTGGTTCAATCCTCGCAATCGCATTTTTATCATTTATCGTTTGGGGTCACCATATGTTTATTTCGGGTATGAACCCTTTCTTGGGGGGCGTATTCGTTTTCACAACTTTATTGATTGCGATTCCTTCGGCTGTAAAAGTTTTTAACTATATCACTACATTGTGGAGAGGTAACATTCGATTCACACCTGCTATGTTATTCTCTATTGGATTGGTTTCGTCTTTCATCACAGGTGGTGTAACAGGAATTATTCTTGCGGATTCAGCCTTGGATATTGCAGTGCATGATACGTATTTCGTTGTGGCTCACTTCCACGTTGTAATGGGGCTTTCTGCGATCTTCGGTATGTTTGCTGGTGTTTACCATTGGTTCCCTAAAATGTATGGCCGAATGATGAACTCGAAATTAGGTATGGTTCACTTCTGGTTAACACTTGTATCTGCTTACGGCGTATTTTTCCCAATGCACTTTGTTGGTATTGGTGGTGCACCGAGGAGATATTATGATTATAGCGTATATGAAGGGTTTGATACAGATCAATTTAATATGATTATGGACCTTAATGTTGTGATTTCTATTTTCGCTATCGTTGGTGGTCTAGCTCAAATTATCTTCCTTTTCAACTTTTTTTACAGTATCAGAAAAGGTCAAAAAGCGGTTCAAAACCCTTGGAAAGCGAATACACTCGAATGGACTACACCTGTGGAGCATATTCACGGAAACTGGCCTGGTGAATTACCAACTGTTTACAGATGGCCTTATGATTATTCTAAACCAGGTGCTGAAGAAGATTATATTCCGCAAACAGTGCCTCTAGCTGAAGGCGAAGAGGAGCATTAATAGAACTTAATTTCAAAAAACATCCATTTTCCTTTATTAAGGGAAATGGATTTTTTTTGTTTATTAAAACGAGTGTCTCAATTAAATTTTCTATGAATTTGTCTATTGCAAGCTTTTCACTGTATCTTTAAGTAAAAATTAACGGTTTGGAATCATTTGATTATCGAGATGAAGAGCAATTTTCTCATGAAGAGGAGATTGAATATGTATTAAGACCCAAGTCATTCTTAGATTTTGCGGGTCAAAAAAAGGTCACTGAAAATTTAGCCATCTTCGTGCAGGCAGCCAAACAACGAGAAGAATCCTTAGATCATGTGCTTCTGCATGGACCTCCCGGCCTGGGTAAAACAACGTTGGCAAATATTATTGCGAA